>Ga0208919_1001044_pt1 | contig 16747 bp, 11 predicted proteins | sample 4_EtaG_FD_184076 | JGI IMG/M metagenome (GOLD analysis project Ga0208919, IMG submission 184076) | Marine viral communities from the Subarctic Pacific Ocean - 4_ETSP_OMZ_AT15127 metaG (SPAdes) (version 3) | ecosystem: Environmental > Aquatic > Marine > Oceanic | place: Pacific Ocean | collected...
AACAGATAAATCTGAGCCTCTCTCACCAATAGCTAAAACATAGACCTTACTACTGCCAGATGTGTGGGAATATTTAAAGTCTAACGAACAACCAAACTTAGAACCTATATAAGGAGTTTTGGTATAGAGATTGTCTCCAGATTCTTTTGCCTTTAATGCCTGAGCATCTACCCCATCAACTAACTGATCGCTAGTATTTGCACAGTAATATGGGTAGAAATCCTGCGGACCTCTTTTAGGATCATCAAAAGGGCTTGACCCATTAAATCTAGCTGGTATATTATCATCAATAGCTTTAGCAAAACCTTCACTTGCTTGATCAAATATTAAATTTATACTACCAGCATTATTCTCAGAACCTAAAATGCCCGGAATTCTTTTAGTAGTAATGAAATTGGTAGAAATGTCTGTCTGATCATAAGTGGCCTCAGACTTAGAACGATAACCATTACGACCAGTAGGTGAAAACACACTACCATAATAATCCCAAGATTGGCCTAAAGCCCCATATGTATTTGACACACATGTCCAGTTAATACCCATTGTAGACTTAAGATTGTTAGTAGATGTAAACTTTTGAAAATACTGATCATCATATATTTTGAAAGTATCATCATCTATTTTCTTGATATATTTCTTACCATTTACTGGATGAATATCTGCATAAGAGGGTGACGACCCATCAAACACCGCACCTGTTATCTCAATGATATCATTTGTGTTTAATTTGTGTGCCCTAGAAGTAACAGTGTTTCCAGATATAGAATCAATTATACCTCGTTTTTTAGTGTAGATATCAACTTTACCACACTTACGCACTGGCTGTAATTTAATCAAACTGATTGTATCTGTGTCAATTGTATAAGTTTTCAAACCACTTAAACTATGACCATCACCAGCAGAAGTGTGTAGTGCCTTATTGGTCTCATATTCAGCAGCAGTTCCTATTTTTGCAAATGATTGATTATAATCCAGTGATAATTCTATTTCAGAAACATCATAGGTAGTGTCATCACCATCATCGTCAAGATGTGTCAGCTTCAGTAAAGCCCCGTCCCAAGATGATTTATTAGTATCTCCAGTCAGTGTGAATGCATATTCCCTGTCTGTAAATGTACTACTGAAATCACCACTCGTACCCCTTTTAAAGAGTTCGTTTGTGAGGGCCGTGACTCCGTCAGATTTGAAAATCTGATATTTAACACCACAAGCTAAAGGATTTGTTGCGTCACATCTTTCTCGGATCTTCAACGACACGGTGGTCGCGTCAGCAAAATCCGAAGGCATATCATCAAAGCCTAAAAATAATGTCTCAGCCGATCCACCCTGCTCAACGTAATTTCTGACAAACTCACTATCAGTTGGTGTGGCTACACCATGACTAACAGCAGCATGTCTAGAGGCCGCACCACCTTGTATTGACCATGTACCAACTACTGAACCATCAGCATCTGGTTTGACCGTTGCATCACCAGCCACAGGCTCTAAGGGGTCATCATTTAATAACATAGCCCAGTCACAAGCGATATCTAACTGTATACCAACCTTATCTAATGCGGGTATGTTAGAATTCGTACCAACATCTTCACCAACCACTAAGTAGAATTTACCAACAACCTTATCTGCTTTGTCTTTAGTGATATTATTACCATTAACATCTCTAAAAATACTTCCACCATTAACAATAGAATTAACTAATTTTGGGGCTTTGTAAGAAGATGTAGCTGTTAAATGTGGACTACCTATCGGCAACGAAGTCGATCCAGCAATATTAGGTAATACACCACCATATGTTAGATATATCGTTTCTGGAATTTCTTGAATGGCTCCAATTCCGCCAATCCAATCGGCCTGAGTATTCACACCATCATTAAAAGATGCACCACCCGAAGATGTTTGTGTAAACTTAATTTTTAAGATTGTGTTGTCAAATGATGCAAAGTCTAATGCTAGTTTTGCTTTTGGGGTGTTGTCTGTATTTTGAACTCCAAGTGGGAAAATTTCATCAATTCTTCCAAAGTCGGTTGACAAACACATGCTGGAAATTATAGTTTGATTATTGGTAGCATCAACAAAAGTAGATGCCTGCTGCAATATACCATCTTGGTTTTTTAGGTCTATGTCATGCCTGTGAACATCTGAATAGTCTTCATAAGATACAAAAGCAATATCGTCCAATATGGTAATGTCGTTAGCTTCCCAGCGATCCTCAAAAGATACTTTAGAAAACTCTCTATGTAACAATCCATGTTCTGGTTCTAAGGGTCTGGCAACAGGATAGATGTTTGAACCATCGGTTAATTCATAAGCAGCCCTAGCATTGTTCATTGAAAAACGTAATGAGTTTGGCTGGGCGTCATCAAATCTAGTTGTGTTACGGGCCTCTATAGAATTAGAAATACTGTCCCAACTAGTAAAATGCTTAATACCTTGGGCAGTCGTCTTAATACCTAGTGGAAGTCCACGCTTATTCTCGTCTTTTGATCCATCGTTATCCGATTTCATGAAAAGAGGAGCACCGCCTTGGATCTTATCATATTTAAAGAAATCTTGCATTTATTAACCTGCCCCAGCTTGGAAGTCTTTATTTAAGCGTACATCTAATTCTTGACTTATGATTTCAGCTATCTTTGGTGTAACCGCATCAGCAACAGCATTTTTAATAGCGTCTGCATTTGTTATATTAAATGCTAACGTCATATCCCCACTAAATGTATGCTGCATACTTAAATTACTAAAAGTATCATTTAAACTTTGAAAAGATGTAGTAAATCCGGCAAGCTGTGATATAACCCCATCTAACCCAGCTATGAATCTACTATCAAAATCCTGTAAAATATCAGACAGATTTGAAGGGTCAATCATTAATCCACCGCCACCACCAATTTGACCACCCTCCTGCTTGTATTGCACGCCACCAGTACCTATCAAGCCACCCCTTTTAAAACCGGGAATATGACCTCTATTCAACTGCCGCATATAACCTATACCAAGCTTGTCAACAGCCGATTTCCTCATTACAAATTCACCTGGAGTCAACATGGCGGGAACAGTATCACTTCCTTGGGATTGGAATATACCCCCGCCTTCATTACGATAAACAGGACCTCCCATCCAGCCAGTAAACATTGATCCTGATGAGAGACCACGTCTTCTCCTCCGCCCCTGATTTACTGGTTTCACTCGCTCTTTTTCAAGCTCCTCTTTTGTTTTTGCTGGTTTATTAAAAATAGTTGGGGCGTCGGAAAGTGTTAGCCCGCTCTGAAACTGGTTTCTATTCTTCCGAAAATCTTCCCCAGCAGCTTTTTCGGCAAGCTCTGTTCCAAAAATAGTCCCTTGCGTCATTGCACTGTCAGGCAAGAGAGCTGCTCCCCCCTTGTTGACTGACTCTGCTGACGCTTCCGCCGTTTGAACATTTTCTTGAGCTGTTTCCTCTTTTTGTATAGCTATCGTTAACTTGTCTGTTGCTTCTTTTAAAGTGGTCTGCGATTTTATCAAGTTAGTATTTGCTGCTAGTAACTCAGCGTCCAGCCTCTGATCTGTTTCTGCTTCTTGTTTCTGTTCGTCTGGAGTTTGTTGATTGTTTCTAAGAGCGTCAGTTATATCTTCAGGAAAATTCTTTTCGGTCGCTGTTTTTAAGTCGTTCAGAGCCTGAATTTCCGCTTGGTGCATGGTGGCAAGTTGTTGTGCGGCTGCCGCTTCTTGAGCTGCAATTATTTTAAGTTCTTGAACCGCCTGTTCTTCTGGAGAACCTGCCGCAACTTTCTCACGTATAGCATCTGCTGCCCGTTGATCACCAGTAGTACGCATAACTTCCTGAGCAGCAAGTTCCGCCTTAATTTGTCTACCAGTCTGCGTTTTACCGCCCCCAACATCAAATTCAAAATCAGACAACTGATCAAGTACAGAAGACACGCCAGCCCTCTGTTCCTCTGTAGCTCCTTCTAGACCACGCCCTGCTTGCATACTTCCAATAGCCATTCGAGTACTAGCAAGATTTTTACCCATGCTCTTTCTTGTGTCATCGCTACCAAATGCGAACTCTGTTGCCATACCTGCTAGTTGTTTTCTACTTGCTTGTGCTTTGGCAAGATCATCCATAGCCCTAGACGCCCGACCACTCTGATTAGATAATCTCTCTAATTCTTTTTTGGCCTGAAGAGCACCAGCAGAAGCTTCGTTTGCAGATTTTCCAAGATCAGCTAAATCGGCTGTTGTAAGCGTCTTGCCAGTAACATCATCGACAGCACTACCCTTTTGTGCAACCTTCTGCTCTAAACCTCTTAACCTATTTGCTTCCGCAGTTAGCTCTCGTGCCGCTTTACCAGTCGCAACCGTATCACCAGCCTTCGCACCCGCCATTCTGGCAGTGCCCCCTAGTCTCACCTCAGCAGCGGTTGTTCTATCTCTTTCTTGATCTTGTCTTGATCTTGGTCTACCTGTGGCTTCTGCTATTCTATCAGCGTTCCTAGCCTGTACATCAACCACATTTGCTTGAGCATCTGCAAAATTTTGCTGAGCGTCTATAATAGCTTGATTAACTTTACTCAATTTACTTAAATATTGATTTTGTACAGCGATAGCAGCTTTTAATGCCTCCGCACTAGGAGCAGCCGCATTTTTAAGAGTGTCTATAATAGGCTGAAAAGCATCTGAAGAAACTTCTTCACCTTTTGCATTTTTAAGTATTTCTTCAACTTGATTAATTATGAGTGGACCAAAATTAGTATCTGTTTTAAGGTTGTCAATACCAGTTGCTTCTTCTATATTCTTGATAACTTCTTCTTGTGCTTCACCAAGTTTTTTGCCCGCAACCCCGCCCGTCTTAACACCTTCAAAAGCACCCGGAATAGCCTCTGTTACTTTCCTAGCATCTTCCAAGTTTTTAGCCAGTGGACTAGCATCAAATACCAGCTCATTACCCGCTCCTGTTTGATTCGGTACACTAATATTAGCTAAATCAGTAGCTTTGCTCAATAACGTCTGACTCACCTGCTCAAAGGGAAGATCTAGCACGCTAGAGTCTAATTGAACAGCACCAAATTGACCACCCGAACCAGCACGAACACTTGTTTGATCATCAATTGCGGCAAAATTCTGTGCTGTTGCTGTGCCGCCTAAAAGAACATCATTAAAGGCCCTTAGCACACTATTACTTTCATTTATAGTTTTTTGCTGCTGTCTTAAAGCTATAGTATTTTCTAATCTCGCTATAGCTTCTTCCTTACTCGCCACGGCTGCATTTGCAAATTCTTGTTCTACTTGTGCTGCATTTCGTGCAATTTTGGTATCTGCTTCTTCCCTCAAAGCCGCACCAAGATCTCTTCCGGCCTGTTGCTGAGCCTTAGTACCTGTTGTTGAATTAGCCTCCTCTATTCGAGCCGCATATTCTGCGTTAACTATGTTTTCAAATTCTGCTTGTGCTTTTTTTATAGCATTGTCAAGATCTCTAAATTGTTTACCAACCGCATCTGTCCGTTTGCCCAATTCACTTATAGAATCCATTCCTGTAAAATCCATTAATGCAGCAGGATCAATCTGACCCACTTCCTGAATAGTTTCGTTTAAGGCCGCACTCATTTGATTTCTTAGAGCGGATTCTTGAGCAACCATCTTTTGTATTAGTTTATTATATTCGGCCCTCGCCTGTTCTTCTTGTTTACTTAATGCTTCAAAAGATTTAAGAGTGTCTATCTGTTCATCCGTTGCATCTGGACCTAATTCTTTTGAGACACCACCAGCAGTTATTAAACCAGCATCCAAGGCTTTCTTTTGTGCATCACGCCTAGCTTTTGTGGCATCTTCTAAACCCTTACCCCCCTCTTCAAAGCTGCTGACAAGACCACCCGACGCACCAGCCAATTTAGATAAAGTGTCAGTCGCGTTTAGGCCAGCATCTTTTGCTCTCTGCATAGTTTGGTCAAAATCAGCTACAGCTTTTCTAGACCTAAATGTAACTTGTGAAAACTGTTTAGAGGCTTCACGGGCCGAAGTAAATACACCCGCTAATTTTTTAGCTTCCTCATCAGCAGATGCACCGAACAATGCAAAAGCAGCCCCAGCAACAATAGCAGCGGCGGCTGCACCATAAAGTGCGGCACCTATAACAGTACCAACACCAGGAAGTAGTTGGGCTGCAGTAGCAAACTTTCCAAGCGTCACGCCTACAGACAACATAGCAACACCAATACCTGCAGCACCCGCCGCAGCACTAGTAAGTGTTGAATTAAAAGATCCAACATCTTTTTCAACCATTTGTCCTATATCAGCACTAACAACATCTTGCTGTGCTTCAACAAATTTTGCTTCAGAGGCGGTTTCGGTAGGACTGCCTATTTTATCTAACTCTTTATCAGCCACATCTTGCATTTTAGTCTTGAAATTTTCTAATTCTTGCACAGCTTCGGCTGTTTTTGCTGCAAAGTATGCAGTTGCTAGCGATGCAACTACTGCAGATGCAGCCAAAGCAGCCATAGCCGGACCTGCAGCTTTTCCTGCTTTACCCATCACGCCGCCACCACCACCGTCAGGAAGACCACTCATCCCCGCTTCTCTCGTTTTTGCCGCAATAACCGCCTTAGAAGCCGCTACTTCACCCATTCTTGCCGCCGTACTACTTACCATTTTCGCAATATTCGCACCTAATTCAATTGTCATACCTATAACTTGGGCACTAAATGCTAAGCTAGCAGCTCCAGCATTGTAAAATGCTTGTTCAGTTTTCTTTTGTTCGTCAGTTAAACTTGTAGAACTTTCAATCAATCCCCCAATTACAAATGTAGCACCAAGTGCAGCACCAGCTAGGCTCTGCATGGCCGATCCTGCTTTTTGAGCGACATCTGACCCGGCCATCCCCCCCGTTGGGGTCGGTGCTGGTCCAGCTCCGTGTTTGTTGGCTTTAATTTGTTTTTGAATCTGGTGTGTTTTTTTAGCCTGTTCTAACTGTGCTGCATTAAGTTTTTTGGAAGCTTTAGTAGCCTCCTCTTTAGACTCAGTAGATTCTGATGTTGCTTTAGCTTCTTCTAAAAGCCTCTTTACTAAAGTATCGAGTGCCTTCGTGCCAGAACCAAAACTCTCAGACATCTCAGTAGAGTCTTTGCTAAGCTCATTAAGCTGTGTGACGTAATAGCCCTGACTCCTCATCATTTCCTCAACTTGGCCTGAACTGTAAGATTCGACAGTACCACTTGTCTCCAAACCCGTACTGTCCATAGCCTCATATGCAAACTCAGTTGGCTTAACACCAGTACTCTGACTAAGAATCGCTGCAATACTTTTTAGTTCCTGTGTATTGTTTTTAACTGACTCATTTACACGCTCCATTACCTGCCCGAGTGCCATGGTATCGGATGATAATTCCGCAAATCCCGTATCAACAGCGGTGCTCACAACATCGGGATTTTTAGGATCACCACTAACCAAGTCAGTTCCTTTTCCCGCTTGGAGTGCATCATTCGCAGCTTTGAGATAGCTTTTTATTACATCTAATGCAACTGCCACTTCTCCATTTACAACGCTCGTCAACTCTTTTATCGCAGCAATTATTCCAGAATTGTCCCCACCACCTGGTCCAACACCTCCACCAATTGAAAACCTCTGTACACCAACAGGACCACCAGCAGCAAATCTCTTAACACCAGTTTGATTCATCTTATTAAGATTACTATAACCAATACCCTGAGCAGAAGATTTATTAATTACAAATTCGCCGGGAGTTAAAAGAGCCGGGACTGTATCAGAACCAGAAATCCCACCACCTTTAGCAAGTTCTTGTGGAGCATACCTACCAGTAGTTAAACGATCAGGCATGGCATATCTCTTTTTAGTTAAAAATCTACCAAAACCACCACCCGTTTTAATTTCATCATTAACGTCAGAACCCACTGTGATCATTGATTTTAACTTAGTAGTTGCTTGTGCGGCTGCTGTAGCAGCAGTCATATTTCCAGAAACTACGGCACTTGCAGGTATTTTGTATCCGTTTTTAGAAGGCGTAAATTGTTCTTTTAATCCTTTATTCCTTCTAAATTTACTAATCCGTGCCCATTTTTCTTTAGATACATAAGATGGTTTGTTACCAGTTTCATAAGCATCATAACCCGATACCCTAACACCCTTTGAATAAGTTCCTCCTTCGGGAGTAACATTTACACTAAAAGTATCGCCATCATCAAAACCGCTTACAAGCGATTTAATTCTACCTCCAGCCGCAAGCCTATTATTATTCATAGATTCTAAAGTAGAGGCTCCCAATTTTTTAGCACTACTTTTCTTAATAACAAATTCGCCAGGCTGTAACATCGCCGGAACAGTATCTCTATTTCCAGTTCCCGGCACATGTCCACCACGAGCAAACGCATGAATTTTACCACCTTGATTTTTACCACGTAAACCACCACCACCCAATAATGCACCTAAACCCGGAGCTAATGACCTACCCACCTTTAATGCCATCAATTTCAAAATTAAAGGTAGGACATTTTCCAAAGATGAAGCAACTCTAATAAACGCACTAGCTAATTTTAGAGCACCTTTTGCAATATCTTGAAAAGCATCACCCTGAGTAAATTGGCGTATTAAAGCTGAAAATTCTTCTTTGACTTTGATAACTTGAACACCGAGAGATAACTGAGCGGTAGCCGCATCTCTAGCAACAGAACCAGATGCGTTTTGTGCCACGCTTAAAGCGTTTTGAGCAACTGTAAACTGTTGAAGCAAAGGAATAACTTTACCAACTTGACGGAATCCACCCAGCTCTTCAACAATATCACTAAATCTAGCATCTCTCGGATCTAATTGAGATAAACCAACAGACAGTCTACGGACGGCTTCATACGCTCCAACAAACTGCCCTTGGGAGTCACGTAACTGGATACCCAATTCTTTCAACTGATCTACCGTATCAGTACGCTGAAGGCGGGTAAAGATAGTTCTTAAACCAGTCGCGATGGTTTCTGCAGACTCTCTAGTTGTAGAACGTACTGAAGTAAATAACGCAATTAATTCATTTACCTTACCACCAGTAGCAGCAAATACACCACCAACCCTACGAATAACAGAAATTAAGTCACCCGATTCAACAGCAAAGTTTTTAGACACGGAGTTAACAGCATCTAAGGTGGCTGCTAGGAATTTAACGTCACCACCAGCAGCCCTAGCTTCTGCTGAAAATTGTCTCAAAACCGCAATAGCACCTTCAGTGGTATCTTGTATATTGTCAAAAGTAGCAGCTAGAGTCGTCTGTGCCAATATCTCTAAAGCTTGTTTAGTCTTTTGGGCAGTAAAACCAGCTTGAGCTAAAATTCTAGAAACATTTAATAAATCTGAAGATGAAGCACCTAAACTAGTAGATAGTCGAGTCACTTCTTTTGATAAACTTTGTAAAGAGCTTATGGTATTACCAGTGACCTGAGAAATTTTAACTATTTCTCTTTCAAAAGCTATGGCTTCACTAGTACCATTTTTAATAGCACGGGCCAAAGCAATAAAAGACCCAGTTGCAATAGTGATAATACTAAATCTTTTAACAGATTGACCAAGGGCATTATTCATACGACCAACAGATTTTGCAGATGCGTCGGAAGCCTTACTAACCCCCTGTAACTCCTTATTGAGTTTAGCTACTTGTGGTGTATTTGCTTTAACTTGTACATCTACACTAATACCCTTAAGCTGTTTCTTAATTTGGCTAACAACTTGTGTGGTATTGCTGGGTGCCTGTAACTGTATCTGTGCAGTAAGATTAAATCGCTCAGCCATCTTTGCTCCGCTCTATAAAAAAAGGGGGACACGTTAAGTTCCCCCTAGAATCATGCAAGTCCTACTGAATATACACAATTAAACCGTTTTAGTATCTGTTTTTGTAACTCTCGGTTTTCTTTTTTTGGTTTTGGGTTTAGTGGTGTTTTCGTCTGATTTTTCTTCAGAACTAATAGGTTCTCCATTATCATCTAAGAATGGTTTTCTTTCTGAGATAGATTTCTTAACCCATGTCTCATTACCCTCTTCATCCTTCACTGAAACAACCTCTTCACCATCCATGTTTACAAAATAAACCTCTTCTGGGTCTTGTTTTGCTTTACCCTCTTCAGTACGATAAGCGATGTACTTACTATCTTCGTTAATAAGCCTACCCTCTGAATCAACCAAATGCCCATCATCATTAATAAATCTTAAGTCCTCATTAACAAACTTAAATTCTTTGAGAAATTTATTCTCAACTAATCCACCTTCATAATCAGGATCAAGACCATATAACATATTAGCTAATTCACCAGAAGCTTCAACAACCCAAGGCTGATCAGTTTGTGAGTCATAAGCTTGCTGATCAGGAAAATAGGGCTGACCAGTATCTGGATTAACCATACATACTCTAACTAATTCTGCAAATCTAGCATTATCGGCTTGTCCTTCAGCAGAATTTGAATCTAAAGCATTTTTTTCAGCAAGTAAATCTCTAAAGTTATTTCTCAAATCTCTTAATTTTAGAGCTGCTTCTTTAGCTTCAGATAATTTAATACCACCAGCTTTAAGCATTTCTTCTTTTTCATTAATTTGTTCTACAAATTTCTGGTATTTCTTCTCTTTCTCCTCGCCCCAAATACCCTGATCAACCATATGATCACTAATTTTCTGACGCAACAAAGCACCAGAATCCAACGCTATTCTAAAAGCTTTGTTATATTCTACCTGAGAATCTCTATACTGTTCAGCAGAAGGATTTTTGACTAAAACCTTGACCACCTTACCATCCTTGTCTTCACTTTCGATTATCTTTTCATTTTTATCCACCATCATTATCTCCTTCTGGCTGTACCATTGGTAAATTAATAAAATGTTTTTTACGAGTAATGTCGTAATTAACAAATTCTGTTTCTAAATTTCTTATCTGAGTATTTCCACGATCTAATATTTTAGCACGGGTATCTTCATAAATTTCATGTAATTTTTTTTGTTCAGGTGTCCTTTCTGATTCTAAAATATCAAACCCCCACAAAAAACCAAATTGTTCCTCTATTGTAGATAAAGAACCAATCATAGTTGTTTGAATTTTCTTTTTAGATGCTTTAAAGAGTTTATCTCTAGAAATATCTTTGTAACGTTCTTCCCTTGCTTGTTTTAAATCAAGCGATTTTTGTAAAAAATTGTTATCCATATTATCTTCCTCTTATTTTGTTAAGACCTTCTTGCTGACCCTGCACAGCCATATCTGTCTGTATATCATGTAATTTTCGAAAATCTAAATTACCAGCTTCTTCGATTTGAGCATTTCTGTTATGTATGGTAGACCTACCCACTACATCATTTAAATCGTATATCTCGTTTGCCGACTCTTGACTAGAAGCCATAACAAAAACTTCTTGAGAATTAGCAATTTTAGGATTGCTAGTTAAAGCATCAACCTCTTGTTGTTTTCTATCTTTTTCATATTTTCTACGCTGAACGATAAACCAACCATCTAAACAATCATCATCTTCAATTATTTTATCATTAGGTCGTTCATGACTTTCATATACATTATCATACATAGAAGAATATGTACATAATTGAGTTTGATTAACAGTAAATTGGGCAGCACATTTACCTAATAAACTACCAGTTGTTTTACCAATCATCCACATGGCCCGCCAAGGATCATTTCTTGCAATCATCCTAAAGTCTGATGGGTATATATTTTTACCGCCCATAATAGACATAACATCTGCTATATTACACTTTGTCCAATCACACTTAGATCCATCTTGATAAGAGGTACACGCTCCTACAATCCACACAGATCTAGCAAATTCAGCAGTTCCCTCGCATGAAATATGATCTAATGACTTAATTCTAGCACGTATTTCTGATTGTTCTGTTTCAAAATTTCTTAAATGACGTTTTATACTCTGTACTTTTCTACGGTCAAAATGAGACTTATATGCCTCCACTTTAAGATCTTCAATTTGTTTATCTAATTTTTCTATTTGTTTATCATCTTCGGGTGTCCATAGTTCACGATAAAAAAGTATTTCCTTAAGATCTTTTTTGCAAAAAAGATTATTGAAATATGCTTTATGATAAGCATCATCATAAACTTCGTATGATTCTTCTAAAACATCTTCTGTAGGTTCTCGTACATACAGAATAAGATCGCCCAGCTTGATGCGTAGGCGACCTTTGATTATTCTATATAAAATCTTTTCATAAGAAATATCCATCCATTTTTCCTAATTTTGTTCACTCGCCACAGTCCTAAATTTATATGGCTATCGCAAACAATCTTACACAGTATCATCAACAGAAGGAGCAAAGTTCTTGTTAGAACCACCATTCACTTTCAACACATTAAAGTTACTATATGAATAAGTAATTGTCGCATTTCCTCCTCCAGTGTCACCACCAGAATAAGAAACAGAAGATAGCTTATTCTTAGTTCCTAAGTTAAGAACTGTACCAGCTTCGTCATGAATTTCAATCTCTTCATTTGAAAGGTTAGGAGCATTACCAGAAACATTTACTAGGTCACCAGAAGTTGCAATAACTTCGAATTCACAAGTAACTTCAATTGGGAAGGTCGCGTATCTGTGATAAGGACCAAACCGACCGAGTTCTTCAATATTTTCCTGACCAAAGTCAGTACTAACACTAATACTCTGAATATGAGCACCACCATATGCAAAGGCGGTGTCATCACCTCGTTGAGATTTGACTACATAAGGTAATTTTGAATCGCCTAAATTGACATTAACTTTACGAACAACACCCGATTTTGGAGCATCTAATCCAGAGTTAAATGCATATGTTGGGTTACGATTAAGGTTTCCAGAAGACCAAATACCTGTTGGTGCGACATTAATAACACCAGCCAAAGGACTTTTCTGAGTACCATTCGGTTGACCCATATTAAACCAGAATCTATCGTTACCAACCATTGTAACAGATTCAGTAGCATTGCCGTCTACACTATAGCTATAAGCTACGGAACTTACATACATCCCTGAGTTGTAGCACACATTTCTAGGAACACCAGTAGCATGTGATACACCATCATCATAAATAGCAACCAAGACATCACTTCGACTTTTTGAAGCCGCTACAAGGTCTGTTTTGCAAGCACCAGCAGTCGCCATGTCATAAATTAATTTGTAACCATCAATAACTTTCTCAATAGTTACTTCCACATCAGCAATCTGCTCAATGTTTTCATAAATCTCAATTTGACCTAATTCGAACACTTGGTCAAGAGTAAATGTAGAACTCATGCCCACACTCTGTACCCCTTGCACAATACTAGTTCTATCAACACCAGCCTTGCCTCGTTCTTGAATAGCAACAGCTTGACAGGCATAAAATATACGTTGATTACGTGCCATGTTAATCTCCTATCTATATAGGTAAAAAATCCCCTGGTAAAGGCACTTTTATATACACACAAAAAGCTTTAAATTGCTTTAACTTGAGTAGAACAGCTAGTAGTACCAATATATAATTCGGGAGATAGTTGAGTAATTTCTGTACCCTTGGAGTTATTAATCCAACATTTACGATAAAAGAAATTGTCAATAATATTTGGATACATACCGCTAGGTAAAGCATTTTCGTTTAATTCATTACGATAGTTATATGGGAAGGCACCAGACAGGGCGACTTTAGTAGTATCAAACAGATGAATATTTCTTTCATTTTGGTAAAGAATACTATCCATTAAATTAGCACATTCCCAGTGATTCTCGCTGATTACATGGAATATAGCTTCATTGTTTACCCACTGACCTCCACCAAGTTGATATCCCTGTAGGGATCTAGCGGGAACAACCTCTACAGCGATAGCTGGTAATTGCACTCTAGTTTGTCCTAACTGTGCCCATCCACCAGACCCTTCAACTTGAAAACCTTCATCGCTTCTAAATGATCGCTGTTGGAGCTGCCTAAACCAAGGAACACCTTCCGCAGGAATGACTTCAACCCACTTATGACTATACTCCAGCTTGACTTCACTAGATGTAGATTGAGCAGAATCAAAAACAACCTTACCATTAGGATAATCCACGTAAAATGGTTTTATCGCATTTCCGGTAGCGTAAAATGTTCCGTCTACGAAAACACCAGAAATTCTTGTGGGCTGTGTACTAGTAGCATTAATACCACTTTCCCAGACCCAATTCTTTCTATAGCCCTCCCATACTTGACCATCAGTATAGTTTGGATCACCCACAGATCTTAAGATATGCCTATCGCCACCATAAATACCAGACTGGGGTATTTTAATATTATAAAAGGAGCCACGATCTAAAAAGCCCCAATCATAAAATGCAATCAAATTATCCAACAAGATATTAGATAGAGTTACATCTTGAGCATTACTTAAATTTGCTAATTGTGTATGGGGTCCACCTGCCATTATGTAATAGCCTTTATAATAACACCCTTGATTTGTGGAGCAACACTATCAATGGCTCTAGTAATAAAATTATCATCTACGGTTCCAGCATATTGACTATTGACTTTAAAAGGACGATAATCTACGCTCATATAACCACCACCACTTCTACCTTTACCAGCTCCATATTCAACACCAAAATTAGCAACAATGATTTGCTGACCAAGAGTAAGCAACCATTGCAACCAAGGCAAAGAAGCCCCTTTTGCAGTCATTTGTTCAGCAACCGATAGTGAAAACAGGTTATTGTAATTAATAGGCTGCATTGTGATTGATAAACCACCATTTATTCCAGCCGCAGTAGCTTTTGCTTTTTGTGTCTTAATATCTAGACTACTAACAATAGCACTAACAATAGCTGAAGAAGGATCTGATGTTAACCCAAAATCAGTACGTAATACACCACCAGATACTGAAGACAACTCTGGGCTAGAAAGTAATGCGGAAGAAATTAAAGGTTCAAGCCCCCTATATATCCGCACCACATTTTGAGATATTGTTTTATTAAATTCTTTAGCTAAAGCCATATGAATTTTCTTCATGATAGCATTATTAGACTCTAGTAGTTTAATAGAAATATCAGCCATCATTCCTGGTCCAAAAAGTTACCACATATTTTGTATTGTTTTGTTTAAATCCTTGAGGATAAGAAGATCCGCTTCTGATGTACCTCATGTTGTCATATTTTTCTATACCATCATAATTAGGCATTAGATATTTACATTTATTAATTTTATCAAGATCCGTCATCAGGGCAATGGTTTGTATAGAACCATCTGGAATATCTACAGAAATACCCACATCTACCCAAGCCTTACGATTCCAGTAAATGCGAAGTGTAATATCTTCTGTTGTTTCTGTGGCCCTATAACCCTTACCATTACAATATGGACAGGGCATACCACGCTCAAACGGATAAGGTCCACCACTACGATATCTACTAACAGACCTATTTCTAGTGCCCATAGTATCCATATAACAGTTCGCACACTGCTCACGTTTTTCTGGGTACACCAGTGTGGCAGTTCTAGTAAATAGATTTAAGGCACTATTATATGTATCAAATACAGAACTAGATATCTCGATAGCCATAATAACCCCCAGCTATTAGTTGGATGGACCACCGTAAGAACCACTACCATGATAGTAGTTGGTATCATCAAATCTGTCACTATATTTAGCATCTAGGTTAGTTGTTGAAAGATCTAATTGTGCAGCAGTATAGGGAGGGAATGGGGAAAATCTATTATTACTGGAAAGCTCTGTAATTAAAGTTCCAGAAGAACCCAGACCACGAGCACCAGCAATGGAAATCATACCATTACCACCGTTAGGCTGACTTTCAGCACTAATTATTTTATGAGAAATCGGCATTTATTTATCTCCTAGTTGAATAGGTTACCACGATAGTCGAATTGATTGCCATTGACAACCATGCTTCCAGGACTATAAGGACCAAGTATAGCTTGACCCACTAAGGTGTTATTATATTGATAAGTTTTTAATAGTGCATCGTACTTAGCACATAAATCATTGTATAAATTTGTAAGGTTTGCAGTTACTCCCCTAAGATCAATAGCAGATGGACCATCTTTAATTGAAATAGCATTAGCTGCTTCTGTTTTAACCTCACTACCTAACAATATACAAGCTGACTTATATACCGTCAAGGTGCTAAAATCAGTATCACTTTCTGAAATCGGGTCTGGTGAAATAGAAATTTCAGCAACATTCACAGTATAGGTTTCACTAAAATCAGCATCGTTGAGTACATTATACGCACCAACCACTAAAATCTGTTTGATCCTCTCATCAGTAAATTTAGCTTTATCTAAATCACCAATGATAGATCTTAACATTAACACTAAATCTATTTTCCAGGGCATAATTTCACCTATATATTTTCGAAGACACGGAAAGTAGCCACATTTGTATTATGTTTTAATGCTCCAGAGGTCACAATTAGAACCTGTAAACCCCAAGTTCCAGCACCGTTTAAATCGCCATCTATAGTAGTATACTGAACTTTTCCATCTGTTCCATCGCTGGTGAAGGCACCAGTTTTAGTAAATGTTGTTCCATCCGGTCTTTTGAAAGTGAATGTTATGGTTGTGGCACCAGAAACATCCGCTACAACCGAACCACCAGTAGAGGTAGTGTCATAAACTGTAACACGAAAAATCGTGCCTATATCATTAACATGTGCTTCTTCTAAGAAAGCCATACTCATCTCCAGAAAAGTTAATCATCTATTTAATGATACACATAAAATGCTAAAGACTATCTAAGAATAATAAAAATGCGTCGTTGGTAGTAGCGGTTTCAGAT
>Ga0208919_1001045_pt1 | contig 16723 bp, 15 predicted proteins | sample 4_EtaG_FD_184076 | JGI IMG/M metagenome (GOLD analysis project Ga0208919, IMG submission 184076) | Marine viral communities from the Subarctic Pacific Ocean - 4_ETSP_OMZ_AT15127 metaG (SPAdes) (version 3) | ecosystem: Environmental > Aquatic > Marine > Oceanic | place: Pacific Ocean | collected...
AGCGATGGCTTGCTGGCCGAGCTTGATTCGACCACTACCGTAAGCGCGACCGCAGGAAACGATTATTTCTCTTTGACCGGAAGTGGGTCTCAGTTTTCCACGACGGCGAATTTCTATGCGGGCGGTTACATCGTTTTCACCGATGGCACGGGTGCGGGTCAATGTTACCGCATCAAGAGTCATACCACGGCAAGTTCGGATAAGATCACTTTTTATCTGTACGATGCCCTCGTTACAGCACCCGTGGCGGCGACCGGTGTTATGATCGTCGGAAATCCGTTTGGGGCCGTTCTTACGGCGGATGGCACCAGTTCAGGCGCAGCAACGGATTCTTGGGTTGTTGGTGTTAATCCAATCGCGATTACCAGTGGATATTACTTTTGGATGCAGACGCGAGGCATCGCGGCGGTTCAATTTGACGCAGATACCACCGCTGCTCCGCATTACGGAATGGAGCTGGTGATGAGCGATGCGCACGACGGCCTTGTTGAGGCCAAGCTGGACGCACATGATGGATACCAGACAATCGGACATTATGTGGGTTCAACTGGCGACGATAATGAGTACGTCGCAGTGCACTTGACGCTTGAATAAACCAAGAAGGAGAGAGAGCTTCGGCTCTCTCTCCTTTATTTCACACACAACGGAGATATTATGGCCGAGAAGAAAGCACCCACAGAGAACCAGGAGGGGTCCACGGCGGTTGACGAGCTGGTGGGCATGATCCAGAAAGCTGGCCCCGAGGCACAGAAGGCGATGCGAGAAGCATTGGGTGTGGGCGGGGCCATTAAGAAGTCACCGCCTACCCAGTCCAACCAGGACGCCAAGCGCATTGCGTATTCAGTGGGCGAGATCGTGCAGCCGGAAGGGTTTCAGCCGAAGGCATCACAGGCCAAAACTGAAGAAGGATCGGAAGCTGTGGCCGAATGGCTGGCGCAGTGGAACCAGAGAAACAGCAACCCGTCCAGCCAGGCCGAAGAGTACGCCGACATCGCGCAGATGTAGATGGCCGAGAAGTTCAAACAGATACAGGCGGCATCCTTGTCTGGGGATGCTGCCACGTTGGGCACGATCCAGGTTGAGACCATCGTGTTGGGGTCGTACGTCACTCTCGCAAATTTGACGACGACTGAACGAGATGCCCTAACAGCCAGCAATGGCATGGTTATCTACAACGCGTCGACCAATAAGCTGCAAGCCTACGAGAATGGCGCGTGGGCAAATCTGATTTAACCGGGGGAAAGTGGGAGACTGAGCGCATGAGGTGACACTAACTGAAGCCTACACCATGGCGTTAAAACGGGTGGGCTTGGACGAAACCAGCACTACGTTCAAGGACCAGATGCGGCTCTACCTCAATATGGGGGCCAAAGAGCTGGGTGCACTGGCGGACTGGTGGTGGTTGTATAAACAGGGCACGCTTACCACGACGCATACCGTAACGGTGAAAAACATTTCCGGGGGCTCGTTTGCCGTTGGAAATACCATTACGGATGGTACCAATTCTGGCACCATTGCCGCGTCCTACGATGTGACCAACGCGCCAACCATCATCCACTACACCACGTCAAAAACGACGGATTTTAGTGGCACTCTTTCCGTTGGTGGTGGCCCCTCGTCCACCGTTGTTTCTGATGTCGTCACGCGCCAGTATCAACTGGCCAGTGATGTATTGTCTCCCTACAGCTGGCGCGACGAAACGAACAACCGAGTCCTGACCATTGCCAGCTGGGACGAAATGGATGAAGCCGACCCCGATCAAAACGAGACGGGAGATGCCCGCTGGATCATCCCGGAGGGCGCTGACTCCAACACGGGGTACCAGCTGGTGGCTGTGTTCCCGCTGCACGATACCTCCAATGAAACTTTCCGCTACCGGTACTACGCCTATATCCCCGATTGGACATCCGACGATGACTCCACCGCACTCGACGGATGGATTCCGCAGCCGCTGCAACCCGCACTTGTTTACACGGCTGCGGCGCTGTACCAGCAGGAAAAGGGGGATGACGATGGCGCACAAATCAACCGACAAGAAGCAGACCGACAGGTAGACCGTGCCCTGCGTGTAAACTCACGCATGTGGGGCAATCGCCATCGCGCCCGCAGCCACAAGTTTGGCGGCGGTAGTGCCTTCGGGTTTTTCGTGCAGGAAGGATCGCTAAGTGCCTAATGGCTATTGACGGCGATGCCATTGTTCATGGCCCATGGACTGCCGGTGCAGTCTACAACCTCCCGCCAGAAAACCTGGAAGAAGACCAGTGCACCGATACGATCAACGTACGGATTGGGCAGGCAGGGGAGTGTGAGAAGCGCACCGGGTCCGCTAACTATGCTGGGAGCCAACACGCCATTTCCGGCGATCCCAACGTCATGCTTGCGGGGGAATACCGCGAGTCTTCTACGTCGCAGCCAGTGTTTAAGGCCGCCGGAGCAGTGTTCTGGGAGTACTCCGGGTCAGCATGGAATGACCGCACCAATAGTCAGACAATCACTGCCGATAAGCCGTTTACATGGGTCGGGGCCAACGGCACGCTGGTTATCACCAACGGCACAAATGCCCCGCTAAAATGGACGGGCACGGGGGCAGGACTCGCCTTGCTCGACGTGGATAGCCGGTTCACGACAGCCCAGCACGTGGCCTTTTGGGACAACCGGCTGTGGATGGGCAACACAAATGCCAACACAGACCGACTATGGCGGTCTGACCTGGGCGACATCGAGACCTGGGGTGCCACGTCTTTCTACAACCTGGGCAGTGACATCACCGGGCTTGTGCCGGTGGCAGACTCGCTGGCCATTCACACAGCAGACGGCATCCACACGCTGACGCCTACGGGCAACGCCACGATCCCGTACCAGCTGCAACAGCAGACCCAGCAGGCTGCGCTATCGGGCCGCAGCGTTGTGACGGTTCCTGGCAACCGGCAATTCTTCGTAATGCTGGAAGGGGTGTACGAGTGGGATGGCGTAGAGAACGTGACCAAGGCATCCATTGACCTGGACGAAGGATATTGGGGCCAGCTCAACCCCGCTGCCCTGAAAAACAGCTTTGCCATCTATTACCGGCTCAAGAACGAAATATGGATATGGCTGCCGTTTGGCGCTTCGCAGACCAACATGAATGACATCATGGTCTACAACGTGGAAAAGGAGCGCTGGCATGGGCCATTCCGTGGCCAGACTAACACCACATATTACGAGCGAGCCTGTGCGGCGATGATTAGCAACAAGCCACACGCAGGAGATTTTATTGGCGAGCTTGTGGATCACGACCCGGAAGTTTACACGGATGTGAATGACTCCTCAACGGCTGCCATTCATGCTTCGTTCACGACCAGCGCCAAGGCACCAGAGGGTGAAGAATCCCGGCTCAGATGGCTGTTTGCACGCAACTACTTCGACTCAATTGGCGCGTTTGACATAAAGCTACAGCAAGTGTCATCTGGGATCGTCGGCCAGACCCAGACCGTCACACAGCAGGGTGCGGGCTTTGACCTGAACACGGATAGGCTGGGCACAGGCAAGCTGGGAAGCGTGCGCGTCCTGTCTCGTGATTCTGAATTGAGTGGCTATGATCCCCATTCATCCATCACGGTATCGCAGAACGTCTCAGCTGAATGGTTTCGAATACGAAGGATCGTTCAGGTCTACAAGGATTTGGGTATCAAGCGCAAGCGGAAAGCAGGAGTTCAGTAATGTCAACAGGCTCGTTTTTAAACCAAGGAAATCGACGCGGCACCGAGTCCCAAAACCCCTATTTCAAGCTGGGAGATCCAATCCCTCGACAAGGGACTCGTCAAAGCGAGCCGTTTCAAGACATTACACAAAGGGTCACGTTTGAAGCGAATATCGCGCCCGAGCTGCGGCAATTCGTTGACAGTGCGTCTCAGGCCGCCACGGACATTTCGGGCTTTAGCAATTTTCAAACGCCGCCACAGTGGAATCCGTTTGCAGCAGGGGTGACCGAGACCGGCAAAACCATTGGGGCGTTTCCCGGCCAGATAGGGACCGCACAAACCGCAGCAAAAGCTCTCGACAAGACGCTAAGCGGCGCATTGCGGTCTGCCAAGGGTTTGACGGAGGGTTCGTTCAGCGGGCAAGCAGGCGTCATCCCTGAAGCTATTGGCCTTACCGGGGACCTAAGCGCTGAGCTGGGCAAGATTACGGTACCCGACATTACGCCCGACGCCATCCTGCCGAGCGAGGGGGCTCTGGCGACGGAGCTGGGAACACGCGCTCCCGACCCGTTCTTAGCGACCCAGTTTATGCCGGGTCGTGACGCGTTGCGTACCGAGCTATTGGCGAACCGACCCGATGCGTTTGGCGCAGCCGCGTTTATGCCAGGACGCACCGCCTTCGGCAAAGAGCTAATTAGGACACAACCAGAGGGATTCCTCGCAAGCGACTTCATACCAGGACGTGCCGCCTTGCGCACCGAGTTACTTGGGGAACGACCAGAGGGATTCCTCGCAAGCGACTTCGTGCCAGGACGTCCCGCCTTGCGCACCGAGTTACTTGGGGAACGACCAGAAGGATTCCTCGCAAGCGACTTCATACCAGGACGTGCCGCCTTGCGCACCGAGTTACTTGGGGAACGACCAGAAGGATTTGGAGCAAGCGCATTCATGCCGGATCGTGACGCGTTGCGCACCGAGCTACTTGGGGAACAACCAGAGGGATTTGGAGCAGCCTCGTTTATGCCAGGGCAAGACGCCTTGCGCAAAGAGCTAATTAGGACACAACCAGAAGGATTCCTCGCAAGCGAATTCATGCCGGGGCAAGCTGCCTTGCGCACCGAGTTACTTGGGGAACAACCGGAAGGGTTTGGCGCAGCCTCGTTTATGCCGGGGCAATTTGCCTTGCGCAAAGAGCTACTTAGGACACAACCAGAAGGATTCCTCGCAAGCGAATTTATTCCTGATCGTGACGCGTTGGCCAAGGTGCTATTTGGGGAACGACCAGATGCGTTTGGCGCAGACGAATTTATTCCTGATCGTGGGGCGTTGGCCAAGGTGCTATTTGGGGAACGACCAGATGCGTTTGGCGCAGACGAATTTATTCCTGATCGTGACGCGTTGGCCGGAGTGCTATTTGGGGAACGACCCGATGCGTTTGGCGCAGACGAATTTATTCCGGGCCGTGACGCGTTGCGCACCGAGTTACTTGGGGAACGACCCGATGCGTTTGGCGCAGCCGCGTTTATGCCGGGTCAAGACGCGTTGCGTACCGAGCTACTTCGGGAACGACCAGAGGGATTCGCCGCAGACGCATTTATTCCGACAGAAGACGAGTTGACAAGCACGCTGGCAAACTTGCGGCCCGATGCGTTTTTGCCGAGCGAACTCCTACCAACGGGGGCTCAGCTAACAAGCACGTTGGCAGGCTTGCGGCCCGATGCGTTCTTGGCGAGCGATCTTTTGCCAACGGAGGAGCAGCTGGCAAGCACGCTGGAGGAGCTGATACCACCCGCTGGGAAACCAGCTGGCCCAGGCGGCACAGGCGACACAGGCGACACAGGCGACACAGGCGACACAGGCGACCCGGCTGAACTGGAGGGGATGGACAAGCTGCTGGCAGACTTACAGTCAGTCATAACGACGTTGACAACTGGCCCCACTACAGCAGAAGAGCTACGAGCTGATCCTCTCACGGCATCACTGCTGCTGGACCTGGAGAAGCGCAACGAAGAAGATCGGGAGCAGGCAAGGGAAGACCTGAACCGATTGGGCATGATGGACTCTGGCAATCGAATCGACATTATGAACGAGCTGCGAGCCGGTCAGAGGCGAGCTGAGGCGAGCGTGCTGGGTGATGCTGCCGAGCGTTATCGCACAGATCGGGTCAGCGGCCTGACGGGCGGCACGGACTTGTTCGGCACGGCCTCACAGCGCGAGCTGGGCCTGGGCGAACTGGACTTGAGCCGAGACCAGACAGACCTGGACATCATCGCCGCCATCACTGCAGCACTGGACCCGGATTTGGAGATTGACACGGACGATGAGAAGCAGAAAAACCTTGCAGCGATGTTGCTGGGCCTGACAGGAATCCCGGACGAACAGTATGACCAGCTTTTGGATTTGATCGACCTGGATCCGGAGCATCGGACGAGCTACGGACGCGGCAATCGGCCAAGGTTCAGAGGAACCCCAAGATAATGACAATAGGGAGCTAAATTATGGACCCGCTTACATGGGCAATGATTGGACAGGGGGCGCTGAGTCTCGGCGCAAGCGCTCTCGACTACCGAGCCCAAGGACGGGCCGCCAGACGGCAGCGCGAGCGAGATGCTTTAAACGCGGTTGTTGGGTCATTGTCTAACAAGCAGAGCGCCCGAAGGGCCCCGGCGCAGGGCCAGTCGGTAGCTGCCAATGTGCTTCGTGGCCTTGATCCGCTAACGCAAATGATGATGCAGCGTGCGCAAAGGAAGCCGACCCCGCAGACGCAAGACGTGAGTGGGTCACAGGCAGCTGTGAACAGTTTAAACCAGATACTGGAGAATCTCCGCAACCGGTCTCAACAGGGAGGCTCAACTGGCGGGGTCGGATTTCCATGACACAGGCTATAGCAAGTAGACCAGGTGGCAACAAAGCCAGGGTCTCCGTTCAGGAACGCATTGATCAGTTAGTTGCACAGGGGGTTCCGCTCGCTGAGGCGACCGAGCAGGCCAATAGGGAGGCAGTGGCTGCGACAGAGGTTATGCTTCCGGTTGGCGCTTCAGCCGGAGAGCCTTTGCCGGTTGAGGGGGTGGGCGAAGACGCCCAGCAGGAGATCAATGGACGGGACTCCGGTCCTCCAGGCCGGTCAGGTGATGGCGGGTTTGCCGAGCACGCACGTGTGGCCCGCGAGCATGGGGTCGTCGATCCGCGCCTAAAGCGGATGTTAGAGGAGCGTCTCGGGCAGGAACTGACCGACGAAATGTTCCTTCGAATTTCCAACCCTGGTTCGGTAAGGCCGGGCTTAAGCCCGGTTGAGCTGGATGCGCCCGAGCCAGATCTGACGCCACTTACGGCTCCGGCTTCGCCGACAGTAGATAAGGTGCCGTTTAAGCAACGAGCGATACATGAACTGACCCGCGACCAAGGCGACTTGGGCTTTCGCCTGTTGCAGACGCTGGGCAACGTGGGCGGGGCCGTCGCTGGCGGCCGAGCTATTCAGGATGCCAACAGGCAAGACCAATCATCGCAGGCGCGGGCCAACCTCATAAATGCGCTGTCCAGCCGTGCTGTCGCCCGTGGCACTCGCACGCAGCCGTCGCTGGGGCTCCTGGGCCAGTTGTCGTCTGGCCTTGCTGGGATTGGAGAGGCAGGGCAACAGCACGGAAAACTGCGCCGTGCGAGAGACAAGCAGAGGTTTGAGGAGAAGGACGCCACAAGGCTGAGAGACATAGCAGAATATAATGCGGTCTCGTCCCGCATATCCGCCTTGGCAAATCAAGGCCGAGGGCAGCGGGGCGACGGGCCTAAAAAGCTAACACAAGCTGAGCTATTAGAGCTACGGCGTTTACACCCTGGTGGCGTAGACCTGGACGAAAAAGACTTTTTGCCTACACAGTGGGCCATCATCAGAGGCGACCCCGAGGTAGAGGAACCGGAAGGTTTAGACCGGTGGGAGCTGGAGAATCTTCGACGACTTTACCCTGGTGGCGTAGGGCTGCCAGAAGAAGACTACACTGAGGATGATTGGCGAATTATTTCGGGTGCCGCTCCCGATCCTGAAGAGGATGACCCGACGGACACGGACGTGCTGGCCCTGGCTGATGCCATCCGTGGCGAGATGGCCCCAGGCGAGCGACTGTCTCGGGAGCAGGTAATGGCACGGATCAAAGGCGATCCGGCTTTGTCGGCCCAAATGGGGGCAATGGGAGATCGCGCAAGCACGGTCATCAACCGGGCTATGACTCCCACGGCTGTGGCTGGCCGGGCTATGCCTGGGTCCGGCAGCCGCAGCGGGGGCTTGACAGCCACGGGTCGGATGAACCTCCAAGAGGCGGAACTATTCGAAGTCCAGGTGGCACAGGTGGCCAATATGTTCAGCCAAGCACAGCTCAAGGGTGGCATGTTGGATCGTGTGCTGGCCGCTATCGGGGCAACAGGGATGCCCACGATTACGGACGAGGCTGGCGAAGAAATGTCCATGGACATCGAAGACAGAATCTTTCAGAAGTTTTACCCGGAGGATTCAGTCTTCCGTCAGCAGCTGGGAGCCTTCTCCATCCTCTATGCCAGTGCCATCAACAACGGTCGCCCGAGCGAAGCAGACCGGAAGGCTGCCGCACGAGCATTGCCGGTCATCGGGGAATCGGAAGAGGTGCAACGTCAGAAGCTGAAGCTACTGAGCGAGGTCGCCCTGGCTCGCACGCTGTTGCTGCGTGCCAACTTGGACTTAAAACTCCAAGGCTTCCTTAACCTAACGCCAGTCAACCCGCTGATGCAGCGCACCGTCCTTATCGACGCCATCTCTGAGCGGATGGGGCCAGCCTCTGCCGCAGAGCTGGCAAACAAGTTGCGGGCAAATGACCGGCATTTTGCCAATCCAGAAGATGCGGAGTCGGTAGACTATGCCGGGATCGAGGTGCGCGACTATACGTCCGCTGCCAGCGACAGCACCTCCCCCCCGGAGGAAGAATAGGCAAATGGCAACCGACAAACGGTTTGCATCACACGCCGATTTAGGCCAGTGGTGGACGGACCAGCATCCAGAGGACATCTCCCTTCGACGAATGGACCCGGCTGAGATTGGTCGCCAGCTGCTACCGCAGCTGGCACCCCAGGGCTTCACCGTGGTGGACGAGTGGGGCAAGGTCGATCTGGGGGAGATGGCGTCGAACTTCCCTGGTGATGTGTGGGAAACGGGAAAGGAGAACGTGGAGGGCATTGCCCATGCCGTTACTCACCCTGTCGAAACAGCGGAGCAGCTGGGCGACCTCGCCGTGGGCGGCATTGCAGAGCTGGGCGATGCCACCAGGCGACAGCGGCCTTACCTTGGGGCTCCTATGCTCCAGACGCTGGGTCGCGGCCTCGAAGCTACAGGATTGGCAGATGACGAGAATCGTGCGATGGCCCGTGGATTCTACGAGCAGTATAAACAGAGCTTTGAGCCGGGCCAGGTTGAAGAACGTCCCGCCAATGCCCTGGCCAACGTCATGGACGTTCTGCCGGTAGGGCCGAAGGCTCTGACCAAATCTAAACTGCTGCGCACGTTGGGCACGGCGACACCATCACGCTTAATGCTTCCGCGCAACGTCGGTGCTGGCGTGCAGTCTATAATCGGAGGGGCGCGGGACCGGCTCACCAGGTCTGCTTCTGAGGAAGGAGGCCGTTTAAACAGAATGAAACAGCAGTTGAAGCGCTACCGCGACATGAACCGGGTAGGCGGCCGCACCATCCGCCATGACGTTGGGTCCACGATGTTTGGCATCACCACAGGTCGCCCGGCTGAGTTCATCTCACAGCTTTTACGACGGTCCAAGGGGGATACGCCCAAGTTAGGCAGGGATTTCCGCAGATTCTTCGTAGCAGCCCGACAGATGGGCCGTGGTGAGCTGGCTGGCCGCCTGCAAAGACGCACCTTTGAGGCAATGAACCGGCTGCAGGAGAAGATGCAGTCTGCGTACCGGAGCGGAACGGAGGAAGTGTTCGGGAATCTTGATGAGGTTCCCAACTTACCCATGGATCGGCTGCGGGAGGACGTTTCGCAGGCGATGGCAAGCATTGGCGTACAGGTCGGCCCTGACGGCAGGCTACTGTTTGATGAGTCATTCGTGACGCCGCTGGGGGGAGCCCGTGAGACGCTACGCAAGACGGTTGAGCCCCTGTTTAACCCGGAGCGACCTGCTGGTGCAGGAAAGCCGACTGTGGGCTTGCACAGCGATGCGATCAGCGCGTCCGAGCTGCACCGACAGCGACAGCTGGTTGACGATGCGCTGTCCACCCTGTCGGCCGACTCTGACGTGTCCACCAGGGCACGACATGGCCTACGCGCCGTGCGTGAGGCAACGGCTACTTACTTGGAGGACGCGCTGGGCGAGAAATACGTGACGGCGATGGAGGATTATCACATCGCCAGCATCTTGATGGATGAGCTTCAGACCAATTTGCGAGTCAACCCCGGCCAGATCACGCGGCGGGGTCAGGTTGTTGGCGGCTCTCAGGAGCCTGCCATGCGAGCCATGGAAGGAGCTATTGGCGATACGGGCCTGTCGGCACGGCGTTTAGACGCCATCGAGTTGCTGGAAGACATCACCGATACCAAGGGATTGGTGGACATGCAGCTGGCACAGATGGCGCAAGCATGGGCAGGCGGCGGGCTGATCGTTCGCAACGAGTTGGCCCAGCTTGGCCGCGAAATACTGAAGCCAGTCGGTGCCTTAATGGCGGGGGGCGCAGCCGTGGGCGCTGGGGTCGCTGGCACCGTTACCGGCGCAGTGACGGGTGGCTTGGCAGTGTTGCCCGCAGTTGCCTTGTTCAGCCCACGCCTCATGTCGTCCCTCATCGTGGGCCGTGGGGAGTTAGGTGGCATCCGCCAGGCTGTGAAGCGGAGCTTGTCAGACAAAAGCAAGCAGCGGATCGAACGTATTGCTCAGGCCATGCAACGGCTGGACGAGATGACGGGCGGCGATCTGCGGCGGCTCGCGCAGCGGGAGGGCTGGAACGTGACTCAGCTGATGGAGCGTTTAGACGTGCAGCAAGAAAGCCAAACGCCTGTATACTCACAGCAACAGCAGAGACAGAGAGAAACCTTGCAGGCGTTGACCGGAGGACGAGGGGGCGACATCCCCTCAGAGCCAGAGTAAGCAGTAGTAGGAGGAACGGGAGTAGAAACACATGAAAGCGTGCCTAATGTAAGCCGTACTAAAACCTGGGTTTCTGACGAGGTACTGACCGCTGCTCACCTAAACGCTGAGTTTAACGGCATCCTCGCGGGCATAAACGACAACGCCCTCGACAACGACAACCTATCCCAGACCGACGACTATCTGTTGCGATCATTGGTGTTGGGATCTGGTGTCGCCGCAGGGGCCGGAGACGGCCAGCTGCATGTGCACGTGTCCTCTGCTGGAAGTGTCGCAGCCCATGCCGATGCCAATGATTTGGTGGTGGAAAGCTCCGCCAACACCGGCATGACCCTTCTCTCGGGAGCCAGTGCCACCGGCTCGATCCACTTTGGCGATACAGACAACGACGTCGGATCAATCGTCTACACCCATGGTACCGACATGGCCTTTACTGTCGAAACAGTGGAGGTGCTGACGCTGGCAACCGCCTCAGTGACCAACAACGTCAACACGTTTGTCGGCAACGGGTTCGGTGCTGTCATCGGGCACACCGCCCAGGAAACGATCTCCGATGGCGGCGGGGCGACTGATGTGGTCCCTGAGTTTCAGATTCTGGGCACTGCTGCTGCCGACATGACGGCCATGATTGGTGGATGGTCTACGACGGCGACTCGCGCTGCCGCGCCTGTGCTGGCCCTGGCGAAGAGCGGCCATGCGTCTATTGGCAGTCATACCGTAGTAACAGATGGCGAGATCCTCGGTTCCATTATCGCCTATGGTGACGATGGAACAGATATAGAGTCTCCAGCAGCGGCGATTGAGTTTGCGGTAGACGGAACGCCCGGTACTGGTGATATGCCGGGGGAGATCAAGTTCTACACAACGGCTGATGGGGGGGAGACATTGACGCTGGGCCTTACGTTGTCTGCGGCACAGGCAGCGACATTTGCCGGGGCTGTCACCGTTGCATCGCTGGCTTGCACGGCAGCAGGTACGTTTGGAGGGGGCTACGGTAGCACTGGCGCGACGATCTCTACGGCTGGCGTCATACAGGCCAATGGAGCTATTACGAGCGATGGGGCCGTTACAGGAGCGACCCTTGCAGGGACCATCTCTACGGCGGCTCAGAACTCTATCACTTCAGCTTCATCACTGGCAACCGTAGGCACAGTTACTTCTGGAACTTGGAGTACCGGGGCAGTCATAGGTGGAGCAACTGTGACTGTGGGCAGTGATGCTACCGGAGATGTGTACTATAGAAATGCCAGTGGAGTATTTACCAGGCTGGCAGTAGGATCGGACGCAGACGTTTTGACGCTTGCTTCTGGTATCCCTTCGTGGGCGACCCCAACGACAGGTGACATCACAGGCGTAACGGCAGGCACCGGACTATCGGGCGGCGGGTCCAGTGGGGGTGTTACTCTTGCTCTTGATCTCTCGGAGCTTACTGATACAGCGATTGCTAATGGTGACTATATCGTATTCACGGATTCTACCGACAGCAATGCAACTGTAAAAGGCGACCTGGCAGACGTAGCTACACTATTTGCTGGGACAGGGCTTACCGCTTCGAGTTCGGTGATAAGCATTGATGCAGCACAGACTGGCATTGATTCACTTCTCGCTACCGACATTAAAATCGGTGAAGATGACCAGACTAAAATAGATTTCGGGACAGCCAACGAGATTGCTTTCGTCGCTAATAATTCGACGGCTATGTATATCACCAGCACCGGCGGCGTGGTTCATGGTCATACTGACGCCGTATTCAATTCGGGAATGGAGCTTATAGAATCCGCAGCAGGTACCGCGTTCGACATCTCAGTTCATTCTACAACCGACACCGATATGGGACAGATCAGGTTCCGCAAGTCCGCAAGCGCCACCGTTGACGGCGACGGTGTAGCTACTGCCGATGGCGAATCGTTTGGGCGGATTGCCGCTATGGGTACCCGCTCGACTCCAGCGTACGCATTCTCGGCGAGCATTGATTTTGAACAAGATGGGTCAGTGGGCGCAACGGCTGCTCCGGGGCGAATATTATTCAGCACAGCCGCTGGAGGCTCGGCTCTCGCAGAAGTCATGCGGATTGACTCGTCCAAACTTGTTACCGTTGCAGATGACCTCCACGTTGGAGGGGATGTAATGCGTGTCAGTGCCGGGGCTGGTACGAGGATGGAGATTATATCGTCGGCGGGTAGATCGTGGAGGATTGGCGATGGCGTAGGGACCAGCAATGGCATTTTTACCATATATGATGCCACTGCTTCGCTGGGTCGAGTGTTTCTGGATTCTAATGGAATGCTCGGGATCGGAGATGCAGCTAACGCCAACATGACCCAGGGCCTGACCATCAACCAGGGGTCGGCTGATAATGAGATACTTACCCTGAAATCTTCATCTGATGTGTCGGCTGGAACTATCGCATCAGAGACAGATACATTCGGGTATATGAAAAAGGTTACAGGCGTCGGTGGAGGGTTGGTATTGAGCGGTGTGTCTGATCCAGCTCACGATGCAGACTCTCCATCTTTAATGCTCTTCGGTTATTCTGACGATTCTTTTACTAATAACAATAAATCATCCGCGAGTTCCAGAGGGAGAGTGGAGTTTTTCGCTTTCCAGCATGATAGCGCGGGGGCCACTGCTGCATTAGCAGCAGACACAAATGCTTTTGCTTTTAGGGGCGGCACGGGCACCAGCAGTGCGTCAAGATCTCTTGTTATAATTGATGAAGACGGCGACCTGTACTCTATCACCTCCGCTCAGACCTTCGACGCTCACGACGATGTGGCCCTTGTCTCTGCACTCGACATGGCACAGGCCCCGGATCAGATCATCAAGACCGAGTGGGAGGACTTTACCAAATACAACGAGCAAGCACTGATCGACGCCAAGATCCTCGGGGCACCCGTCAGCGAGGGTGGGTTGACCAATCAAACGCAGTTGGCTCGCCTCCATAACGGTGCCATTCGGCAGTTGGGGCGGGGTCAGGCTGAGATGAAGGCCGATTTTTCTGAAGCCCTCGACCAACGAGACACCAAGATCGCCCTGCTGGAGCAGCGGCTGAACCGACTGGAGAATTAAAATGGCTATTCGATTTACGTGTCCCGTGATGCGGGGCGAACTGTCGGCCACCAATGCCTATGTGCGGCTGGGGCCAATATCAATCTCGAAGAACCGCGAGAGTGATCCAGAAACATGGTATCTCACGGCAGACATCGAGGTCTTTGCGGACGTGCCGGAAGAGGGTGACAGTGCCCTCCAGAGTCTCCATGTGGACCGCTTCAAGATGTCCGACATTGATCCCGCTGCGACAACCGTGGCGACCGTGTACGGCGGTTTGAAGGCATGGCTGGTGACAAATACAGCTGTGACTGCCGTGACGCAGTTATCCCATATCACTGACGCATAAGGAGGCATGTCATGCCCAAGGTAGGCGGCAAGAGTTACGCGTACACGCCAGCAGGGAAAGCTGCTGCGACGAAAGAGGCTAAACGGTCGGGCCGTAAAGTGACCAACACACGTAAACCGAAGAGGAAGTAATTATGGCAGACGAGCCGACAAGGGAGCAGCTGATCGAGCAGTTACTACAGGAGCAGGGCGCTCGTTTAAACCAGATTGCCAGCGCTGATCCGGTCATCAACCGGATTGCGGGCAAGCTGGAGATACTGCAAGCATTAAACGCAGAGGAACCGGAATTAAAAGTGGTTGAATCCGAAGCAGAGGAGGATGCGAGTGGGACTCTTGGGTAGTTTTGTTGTCGAGCGTGTAAAATCAGTCGTGTCTAAAAAGGTTGCCGGGGGTGCGGCCAGCGTGGCCTTGGCAACGGGAGGCTCCACAGAAGGAGCCATGTACGCCTTGGGATACACCGCCCTCCAGACCATCTATGACGGCTGGAAGCATTACTGCGACACCGTAGTGGCGGCCAGGGGATAAAGGTGCTTGAGCAATGTCGTGGTGGACGCGCTTGCGGAATTGGCTACGGCGCAGGCCGCCGCCAAATCGGCGCACCATGCAGCGGTTGTTGCGGCAAGGTAGGTTTCGTCGCACTGGCCTGACGGATCGGAAGAAATGACCAATGCCGCACTTTCCAGACTCTAAAAATGTCGCCTCTTTTGGAGATTTGAGGCGGCATTACGACGCGCTCAAGAAGGAGCTGGAGCAGGCCGAATCTGCCATCAAGGCCGAAAGATGGGGGCACAGTCAAGCGGCGAAGGGCAAACGCCAAACTCAGGCAGAGTTAAAACAATCCAAGGGTAAAACCGCCAAGCTGCAGAAACAGGTTACCGCCCAGGAAAGAGCCAAGGAAGACAGCAATAGGGCGGGAGCGTGGAGCGCCAGCGCCGCGACAGCTGTCACGATTTTTACGGAAATATGCCGCTCGACCGGCCAATGGCCGGGCGGATATGGCTGGGAGGGAGTGTGGACCCATTCCGCGACGACCGCCGCGCTCGTCGCGGGAATCACCTGGGTTTTCTCTCAGGCGTATGCCGCCACGCAGGATTAAACAGCATAAAAAAGGGCTCCCCGTTTCGGCAAAAACGGGGAGCCCTTTAAGCTCGCTTTAACTAACTGCTGCCTACTCAACCGGCCTGCTGCTGGTCAAAGCTGGCAAACTGGTCGTGGATTCGCTTCTCTCTCGACTTCATGTAGCGCAGGGTCATATCCACCTTCTTGTGTCCCATGGCGTTTTTTACCACGTCCAGCTCCATGCCGCTTTCGCCCCACCTCGTGGCTGCTGTGTGTCGCAGGACGTAGCGGGTAATGTGAGGGATGCCCACTCGCTTGGCCGCTGACTTCAGCGCCTTAATAATGTTAGCGCCCGGCACTGGGGGGTGCTCGCCGTTCAGCTGGCCAACGTGATTCCAGCGCTCGGTAATGGCCCCACGCACGCGGGTCGTCATGGGAACGTAGCGGTCGGTATCCGTCTTGGACTCCACGACCCGGATCTGATTGTTGTCGAAGTCGATATCGTCCCACGTCAGCTTCTTTAGCTCGCATGGACGCATCCCCAGGTCCACGGCCAGCAGCGTGAGATAATAGGCGACGGGCGATATGGAGACCGTGCGGAGATCGGTCAATAGCCGTTCCAGCTCGTCGTCGCTCAACGCAGGCGGGATACGGTCACCGTAATTTGGCTCCCGCCGTCGCTCCAACAACCGGGCCGGATTGCCGGGGCAGTAGGCCCGCGCAGGGTTGCTGGCCCATCTAAACAGGGTCGAAAGCGCTGTGATCCAGCCGTTCCAGCAGGACGGGCCAACCCTGCCCCCCTCTCGGTTTTTCTCTGCCCCTTCGAGGATTGCCAGCAGATCGACGGGCCGCACGGAAGCGATGGGCAGGTTGCCAATCGCTGGCAGGATCAGACCGTTGTAGTAATAGGTATTGTTGCTCCAGACGCCATCGCTCCACCCGGTCCACTTCTTGCAGAACTCGGCCCACGCTGCGGCTACGGTCATGTCACCGCGTGTGGGTCGCCAGTCGCCGTGCAGCTCCAGATCATCATTTATCCGGCGGGCCACCTTTATGGCCCCCTCCAGCGTTCGACACTTGGTGGAGAACTCGAATCTGCGCTTGTCATCATTGCGATAACGTGCGCAATAAACCCCCGACTTCAATCGAAGCGTCACCCGTCCCACATGATGAGACTTCGGTAAGGGGGGCGGCTTGCGTGGTGCCATTGTAAATCCTTCCTTTATGAGTCGCCACTCCTATATGGCTCTGGCAACATACAGATGGATTTATTTTTTCTCAAGCCTTTTCCCCCATACTTCCCCCATACTTCCCCCAACATCCCCCAATCCCCTTGGTGACCGGCGGTGACTTATCGTGACTGGAAGTGACGTTTACTCGAGGTAGAGAAACGGAGCGGGAGTAGCTCAGAGGTAGAGCGCAACCTTCCCAAGCTGGAACGCTACCTTCGTAAGTGGTTGCAGTGCAAGGGGT
>Ga0208919_1001046_pt1 | contig 16710 bp, 23 predicted proteins | sample 4_EtaG_FD_184076 | JGI IMG/M metagenome (GOLD analysis project Ga0208919, IMG submission 184076) | Marine viral communities from the Subarctic Pacific Ocean - 4_ETSP_OMZ_AT15127 metaG (SPAdes) (version 3) | ecosystem: Environmental > Aquatic > Marine > Oceanic | place: Pacific Ocean | collected...
ACTATGTCATCTGGATCGAGTATGGTGGCAATCACTTCATCATCATTGATGATGCGAACCTCTGCACCTTCCTCCAATTTAAACCTAGAGCCAGAGTAACGCCCTATTAAAACCCATTGTTTTTCTTCACACCAAGGTTTTTCTCCGTACCTTGACTTATCGTTATAACATTGTGGGCCCATTTTTACCACATAAGCTACAACTGTTGCCAAAGCCTCACGATTTACTGTTTCTTTTGCTAGGTGAATACCACCTTTTGTTTTTGACTTACCAGCGTATGGTAAAACCAACATCCTCCAGCCGGTCGGCTGAGGCATGCGATCTAAAATTGATTTGTCTAATAATTCTGGATCCAAGATCTTTTCGTCTGGATCTATGTAAGCGTCTGCAACTTTTTTTGTTTCTGCCATTAATTAACCTTTGTATATGTCACCAAGTTCGTTTGTAATATAGTATAAAGCACTAAGCTCTCCTTGCAAATATTTGTAATGTTCAATATCTTTAAGTCCGCCGGACATAAGAGTTTCTTGTATTTGTTTCTCTCTTGCCTCAACCAGTCTTTTGATCTTATCGATCAGCGCAATGTCATCCATTATTTCTTATTCTTGGTTCCTGCGGGTCTGCCTCTTTTCTTTGCGACAGGCTTTTTAGCTGCTGCTTTCTTTGGTGCTGCCTTTGCAACTTTTTTTGGTTTTGCTTTTTTTTCAACCACTGGCTCGTCTTGAACCACAGGTGTTGGATTTGGTACAACTCCGCCTGCATCTATGATTGCTTGCTTTGCTGCTATTCTTGCGTCACTGGCCTCTTTTTTTGCTTGAGCCTCCATAACAGCTTTGGCATTGTCTTGCATCTCTTGTGCATGACGAATTGCTTTTTCGTGTTTTAACTTTTTTACTGCATCAATTTTATAAGATGTTGTCATTTTATCTCCTAAGTTTACTCTCTAGTTCCAGCAATTTAAGATCTGCATTTTGCTTTAACCTATCTATTGCTACATCGAGTTTATCATCTGCTATTGATTTTTGCACATTGATACGGTCTTTTTGTATATCTGCGTCTAATAATTTTTCCTGGGCCCTTTGTTCTTGTTTTGCAGCAAACTGTTCAGCGTCCAGGTTTAATTCTTTGTCTTTGAGCGCTAATTCTGTCTTTCTTATTTCAACCAACGGATCCTCTCCGGAACCCTGGCCAATAGATTGCAAGAACTCAGAAGTTAATTGAGCCATGATTGGTGAGCTAAATTGATCTAATATCATCTGTATTTGCTGTGAGATCTGTTGTGCCTCTTGCGGAGATACTTGTTGCATTTGTGCCTGGATCTCTTGTATGCGCATTTGTGTTTCTTCTGGTATTTGTTCTTGTGCTAATTGAGCTGACAAGAATTGTAAGTGCTGCATGCAATGACTAATGATAATAGATTGAATCTGTGGATTTTCTTTTACCACGCTTGTTAAAAATAGACTTCTATGTGCATCTAAATGTGCTTGATGGTTTTGTTGTTCAAAAGCCTGGGCAGGTTGGCCCATAAGTAAACCAGCATTTTCTATACCAGCGTCTATTGGTTGCGGCGTCATGTCTGGTGGTGGCTGTAACAAAGAATCTACATTATCAACGCCTAGAGCTGCATACATTCTTTTGTAAGCCTCATACATGCCCATAGGCCCATGTATTTGTGGATTAGATTGCACCATTTGCAAAAGCTCCTGGGCAAGTGTAACTCTTTGACTCTGTGAGAATATGTTTGGATCTGAAACCGGGATTACATCAACTCGACCGTCAAAGTCTTGGCTTTTAATTTCTTGTCCGCCGGATCCGACAGCAAACTCGTACACAGGTGGTAAGTATTCAGCAAAAACTTTTGATAGTATTTGAAACTCAACTTTTTGCGCGTAATGTAATCTTTTATGAATAGCACTCATAACCTTGGTGCCGCGCTCTAGCAAAGCAACAGTAGTCCCAACTGGCATGGCCTGGTTCATATCACCAACGTTCATGTCTGCAATGGCAGCAAACCTTTTACCAGAATCAACCAACAAGCCTAATAGTTGCATTAAAACGTTACTTGGCTCTTTGATTGGTAAAGGTATTAAGTTTTCTCTCAGAGATCCACCAGTCGTATCGATGTCTCTAAATTCTCCTGGTTGCAAAGGCTCGTCCTCATCTCTAATTCTCATGCCTCTGGATTTAAAACCAGCTGGTAAATTGGCCAGTGTGCCAGCATCGATCAGCTGTCTGAGTATTGATGTTGATGCTTTTGATAGGCCGCCAATCATGTGTGACAGGCCAAGTCCGTAAAATCCTAAGCCTGGTAAAAACTTGTATTGCACAAAATAGTTTATTTTGTTTTTAAGTGGATCTGTTTCTTGGTAATTTCTGCGTATCGCTAGCACAGAGGTTGAATCCTCATCAATAGTAATAATGTATGGTAGCTTTAATCCCGTTGGTCTGCCCTCTGCATCTAAATCTTCAAAACCTTCTATGTCTAAAACAGTGTGTATTTCATAAACCGTTCTATTTCTGTCTTCTTTATAACTTGGCTCAACACCTTGAATTTCATCTATGGCCTTATCAATTTCAGATTCGTCATCATCATAAGTTTCATCTGTGATCTCAACATTTGCATAAAAACCAGTGATTTGTTGTTTTTTGACTTCATTGAGCGACATGCTGATTGAGTGTGTAATTCTTTCGGCTGAGGTCATGTCAGATGCCTCGTAAGGCACGATTAAATCTTCTGGCGGTATAAATTTAGATACTGCTTTGTTTGTCACACTGTCAAAATAGACTTTCTTAAATGCAGATCCAGCTAACGGCAAATAAAACAAAAGCATATCAAGCTCTGGATCATACTCACTCATTACATTCATAATGTAATAGTTCATAAACTCTTGGACTCTTTCAGCTTGGTTTTCTGTTTCTATTGTTCTGGCACCAATTATTTCTGTTTTTACAGGACCTTTTGCTGGCAGCATTTCTTTGTAAGCCTGGGCCTGGAATTGTGTGACTGCCTCTGCAAGAATGGGATGAATTACTCCAGAAGATCCTTCAAAGGGTTGTGATCTGGATTCATCAAACTTCATACCTAGATATTGCAGGCCATCGGTGTATGTTTTTTCCCATTCGGATCTGGATTGTTTGTCGCTTTTGATAGAGCTTAAAAGATCAGATGATATTTTTTGTAAAGTTGATTCGTCTACAAAATCAACCAAGTTAGCGTTAAAATCCATCTGTGGAGCTGGCTCTTCCAACATTTCATCATCTAACAAGATCTCTTCTTCATTGACTAAGATTTGTGCTGCATTTGCAATTTGATCTTGCCTGGTTTCTTCTGGCATAACTTCAACAGAAGATCCTTGTACTCTAATGTCTGGATTGTTTTCGGTTCCGAGCGCTTTTTCTATTGCCATAATTTTTTAGTGTAGCACTCTGGGTCTGTTAATGTCATCAAGATCGTCAAGCTGAACAATGCTTTGTAATTCTCCTTCGAGAATTAACCCTTGTGCCTCAGCTATAAGTTCAGCGTTAGCATGATTACTTGCATGTATATCTGGGCCCACATATTCTTGTCCGTCCCACATAAATTTTGTTAAAAATATTTTCATTAATAATAAACCTGTCTGTTAGATTTTAAAAGCCTGGCCTCGTCTTGGTAATCTTCATCTAATGAAACAAAACCGCCTTGTCTAAATCTCATTAAAGCCATTGTAGCACTATCGCAAAAGTCATCATAATCTCCAAATGGGAAAGATGCCATTTCTTCTATTACATCATCTGCAAAATCATGCTCTGGGGCCCAGACCATTCCAGACTCAAATATCGGGGCAACACTGTTCATCCTGGCTATTTTATCCTGGCCTCTGCTTGGACTGTATGCCGTAACAGGTATGCCCATGCGCCTCAATTCGTGTGTCAAAGGTGTTCCAGATGCCTTGGCCTCAATTAACACACAGTCTGGGTTCCAATATCTGTACTCTTCCATGGCCATTCTTTTGAGCTCTGGGAAATCGACACGGACCCTTTTGGCATCTAAAAGCATAATTGCATCTGCGGTTTCATCACCGGCATTAAATATTGCCCAGGTAGTTATAGCCGAGTAATCAGCGGTTTCTTTTTTTGAAAAAGCCGTGTCATAACTTTGTATTACATAAGAGTATGGAGGTATATCTTCATGTTCCCATCTCTGCCACCACTCTCTTTTTACTATGGATCCCTCTTCTGCGGTTGGGTTTTGCATCCACTGCGAGTTCCATTTTGATACTGGCAAAGATGCTTTTACGCCTAAAAGTTCTTCTTTTTTCCAAAACTCTGGCCATAAAGGCAGCTCTGACTCTGGCATAATTGCAGGAAACTCAACCACCTCCCACTGGTCAGCATTATCATCGCCTTGTTTTTTTAATACTTTGCCAACCAGGTCTTTGGTAGACCACCTGGTCATAACAATCACGATAATGCCTCCTGGCTGTAAACGCTGTCTAGGACCAGAGGTATACCATTCATAAGCAGATTCTAAAGATTTCGGCGATAGTGCGTCTTGTTCTGAGTGTGGGTCATCAATCACTAAAAGATCCGCACCACGACCTGTAATAGCACCACCGACACCAGCAGCAAAGAACTCACCTTCCTGGTTACTTGTCCATCTTCCTGCTGATTTGTTATCTGCTTGCAGCTGTAGATCCGGAAAAATATGTTGATATTCTTCGCTGTCAATAATATTTCTTACTTTACGACCGAACCTAACTGCTAGTTCAGCGGTATGCGTGGTTTGTATTATTTTTAGATTGCCTCTGCGGCCCATCATCCAAGCAGGAAAATATGTTGAGGCAAATTCTGACTTAGAGTGCCTGGGTGGCAAACAAACAATTAGCCTTTTAAGTTTACCGTCTGCAATTTTATTAAATTTCTCTGCAATAATTTTATGATGACGGCCTTCTATAAACTCCGGCCACATGTGTTTTACAAAACCAATAAAATCTTTTTGACAGGAATCTTGTTTATCTAATTGATCGTACCTGTGCAACAAAGCTACGGCCTCGGCTTTGTCTTGCTCGGATAATATATCGAAATCTTTTAAAGAAACTTCATTCATTTTTATAAAGTCGGGCCAGGCAACCAGGTAGTGACATAGTAGCTACCCAACCCTAAACGCGACATGCGTCTAAGGAAAGTATAATTGAATAAACACTGTTGACAAAATAATAAGCAATGTAAAAACTACCATGGGCAAATGCCTAAACCTCATGCCAGTTTGGATTTCCTTCAAATAACATGGATTCTGCTAACCTGCGTCTTTCTAGGCCTGGCAAAACTTTACCGTTTGCCTTATTCCAGCGGCGCATTTGTTGTGGGACTTCTTGCATTTTACCCTCGTTTAAAACACGAAGGAGCGTAGAGCTGCGAAGGTTGGTTGGCCCAAGATTGTAAGTCCAGGCAACCATAGCGTCTAGTTGATTTTGGTCCAGAGGTTGCGTTACAGCGTCAAGAACATATCCAGTATATTCTTCAAGCTCTTCTTCAAGCCAGGCATCCGCTTGTTCTTGCGTGCAAGTATCACCCATTTTTACATTCTTGGTTCTGCCAAAAGCTATAGTAGGCACTCCCGCGCTGCACAGATATGCCTCTAGCTCACACCCTTCAAATTTTTTAATTAAGGCTTTGCCTTCTTCTGATATATTCATTCTTCTTCCCCTGTTGTTGTTACTTTTCTGTAGTAAACCACTACATCCTTAAGTTCGGTAATGTATCTTTTTATCTCTTGCATGTTATATGCCATAACCTCGTAATCTGGTATCGTCATGGCCAAGAAAACTAATTCACCCTCTTGGTTCTCGATTCTTGCTAATTGTTCTTCCCAATTATCTGGTGTTACTGCTATCCATTGCAATTCCTTGAGATCTATTTCTCTGGGCATGATCGGCTGCACAATTTTTTTCTGTAAAGGTTTTGCAGTAACTTGTATTTGTTTAGTTGGAAGTAGGCTGCAACTGCAAGCCACTATCAAGACCATCAATAGTGCTACTGATTTGCTCGATGTTTTCCATGATATGTTTTGTACCATTATTTATTTTCCTTTCCATTTCTACTGGGTCAGCTAATATTTTAGACGCTAATTCATAGTTTTGTATGAACTGAGTATATCTGCTTAATTCTCTTTGCGCGGCCTGGCTTTTAACCGTTAGATCTTGTAATTGTTGGGTTTGTAACTCAAAGTCAGCTTGCATTGATTTGATTGCCTCTTCTTGGGTAGCAACAGCTCCCTCAAGAGATGCGTTGTTTGCCTGGAGTATTTGATTTTGACTGTAAAAGTAATAGGTAGCAAAACCAAGAGCTAATATAATGCCTATTAATATTTGCTGCATTAGTCTTCTGCCTTGTCCATGCACTTAGACCATTCATCTCTTTTAACTTCTTCCGGATAATTTGTGTAGAACAAACCTTTGCAAACCTCAAATTGTGCACGCCAAGCTGCCGGGTCGTATCTATCATTCCACTCTTTTTGCACCGGTGTAGATGCACAGGCAGTAAGGGCCACACTTACTAATAAAATACGCATTATCCGCTTAGTGGATTATCGTCTTTCTTTTCTAGCTTAGTTTCTAATTTCTCAAGGTTGTTATTGAGACTTTGTAAGTCAGCTATAATTGTGGCTATATCTGTTTTAATTTCTGTAACATCTGGAACTTGGATATTGTCAATTTCTTTTTCTAAAAATTGTACAGATGTTTCTATAGACGCAAAGCGCTCTTCAATGATTTGTACGTTATCTTCTGCCTCGCTGATACCACCTATTTTAGATTCTAAGTTTTCTAATCTATTGACGTACTCGGCTCCCGTGTAGCCGAACCCAGCCAGCGTACCCACGATTCCAACAAGGGCGATTATTTGTGTAGTTTTGCTTTGAAACCAATCCATTTTTACCTCCAAAGGTTAGGTTGGTCCTCAATCATCTGGCCCAAACCTTTTAAATTTTCATTTACCAGGCCAAAAAAAGCCTCGGTATTGTCATCTAGTGTAGCAGAAGTATAAATATTTGCACTAATATACCAATCTGTACTGTCTACCATAGTAACTTGTTCATATGAATTAAATCCTGGTACATATCCAATTAAAGCAACAAGAGTGCTTTCGTCACCGTATTGGCCAGTGTTTTCTTGTTCTTGTTCTATTTCCTCTTGTTGCGCCTCTATGTTTGCAGCAATAATTTTATCTGCTATTTGATCGGCCTCCGATGCAGTCATCACTCCAGATGACGCAGTATCAATTTGTCCCTGGACATTAGAAACCTGGACATCTGCAACAGCCGAAGATGCCTGGTTATCGAAAGTGGGTAAAGGCACAATAGACACAGATATACCGCTGGATCCACCCACGCTGTCCGACATTGATAAAACTTGATTGGTTTGTGCGCTTGCACTCGCAAATTGATCTGAGGCGCTAGGAGAGCTCGTAGTGCTTATACCGCCCGATGATGATGAGCTGGCTCCTGTGCTTGTGTTTGTTGCGCTTGATTGATTGCTAGAACCAGAGTTTTGTGTTGCTCCAGCGCCTCCAGAATAGCTGTTAGCAGCTGTTTGCACTCCAGCTCTCACTACTTCTAACGCAGTGACCATAAGCCTATTTTTGCCAGTAGGTGAATCGCTTTCAACTGCTGCAAACTCTTCTTCTACCTCATCTAGTATTTCTTCCCTAGCCTCTTCTTCGCGTTCTGCAATGCGCTCCTCTTCCATTATTTCTTGTCGCTCTTCTATTTCCTCAAAAATTTCCTCAACAGCCTCTTCTTCAAATATAGGCTCTCTAAACTCTTCTTCTGGTTCACGATCTGCAAGCACCTCTTCGTGTCTTTCTTCGTGATGCTCGTTGGTTTCTTCTTCAAACCATTCTTCTAATTCTTCTATGCTATTAAATTCAATAAATGTTTCTGGCTCACTGTAATCCTCAACCAAAAATGTTTCTTGAAATGTAAACTCTTCTAACAGCACCTCGTCTTGGTGAAAAGGCTCGTCATGGCGTGGGCCAAAGTCATCAACAAAAGGCAACGGATCTGGGTCATAAAAAATAATTATTTCCTCAGCTATAGGTTCTTGAAAATAATCATTCGGGTTATCGCCAAAATCTTCAAAAGGCGTAAACATCTCATCTTCAAATATTTCTATGACTGTAAACTGATCTTCAAATCCTTGGTTATCATGGTGGTGGTGTTCATCTATAAATATACCTGTAGCAAACTGCTCTTGCTCATCTATGAAACCGTAGTTGGTATTAGTGTCATCAAAAAAAGCTACCGATTCCTCTTGTCGGTAGCCAGGACAAAAAGGGCCGTATTGTGGATCGTCTGCACACTGAGCATCGTCATAAGCCTCCCAGTAGTTTGGACAAGACTGACTATAAAGATCAGTGATATTACATTGCTGGGTTAAATAAGCGTCTGCGTAGCCGCTGCAAGAACTATCGTTCAAGGGGTTGCTACAGTCAATACCATTGCCCGTGCCCGAACCATACAAAGAGCCACCATTCTCTAAGGTTGTGTTTATGGTTGTGGCGTTCCAGTTAGTGTTTACGCAATTACTTGCATTAGTTGTGCCAGTAGAACATTCATCATGATAGTAATAAGTGTAAGAATTAGTTTTGTTTGCACCTACTTCACCAATAAGCACATCATGATTAATTATGTCTAATTCTCTGTAACGTATGTCAAATGAGTTATTGTTCCAGAGTATTATCTCAAAGCTGTTATCAGACGCACGGTTGTACTCTCGCATCTTGTACCAACCGAAGATCATCTTGTCAGAGTCCCCATATGACTTCATACGAGAACCGTTATCTCTTATTAGATCAGTCCAAAACCCGTAAATGGTATAAGTGTGCTGCCCGTTAATAGGGTCTGGAGTATAGTCATTGCAATAGCTGCCACTACTGCCGAAGTGAAGACAGCCATTGGTAGCCATTCTCGCTTTTGAAAATGTAGACCCGTAAAAAGTAAAATTAAAAGGAAGGCTAATTGCAGGTGAAATGCCGTCATCAACTACCTCGTACGCTAACTCGCCATTGAAGTTGTTTGCGTTATCGTGAAGGTCGTATAACGGTTGATTTGCCTCATATGTATATTGACCATATGCACTAAATGATAGCAGGCAAGCTACTGCGTAGCATAAAACTCTTTTTTGCATTGTTTGTTTGTTTTAGTTTTTCTTGTGTAAGTTTTTTTAAGCAAACCCACAACATCTTTATTTATTTTGGTTCTGTCTGGATTTACTTCATGGGTGCATTGTTTTATAAATTCTTTTTCTGCATCTTCTACATCTGGTCTTTTACTTGCATTGGCTGCCCATTCTGCTTTTGCCTCTTTACCAATTTTGCCTTGATACGGGCAAGGTGTACCTGCCATTGCCATAGCCTTGAAAACTCGTTTGTCTTGGCATAACAAAGCAACGGATGCTACTTTCATGCCCATATCATATAAATATTTTGATAATTTTAACCTTTCACAGTTTTCATCTGTAATTGTTTTGCCGCCAGAAAAACCAAACACCTGGCCTTGAAAAGCGCCACTTACTCCGGTGGTGCAAAGATCCTGGGAATAACTCATTATGCTCGGTGCAATAGCCGATGCAGGCGGTGCCTCCGATTTAATGTTTTGGTTAATTGTCTGAGTCGAATTAGATTCGTTAATATTTCGATTGGTGTTATCGGATCTGCTGTTATTTTCATTAACGTTCCGATTGTCTGTTGTTACATTTGATTCCGAGGTCGACTGATTAATATTGGTGTTTTGATTGGTGTTTGAGCTGGTCGAAGTTGAATTATTTGTGTTATTAACATTCTGATTTACTGTCGAATTAACCGTTGAATTAGAGGTCGAGGTATTGACGTTATTATTCGTATTGGTGTTATTAGAGGTCGAAGTATTAACGTTTGTGTTGGAATTGGTCGAAACGTTCGTATTAGAATTTGTATTGGTCGAATTATTGGTGTTGGTCGAAACGTTAGTATTTGAATTATTGTTGGTGTTTGTTGCGGTCGAAGTCGAGGTATTATTATTCGTGTTCGTGTTCGAGTTGGTATTATTGGTGGTCGTATTATTTGTGGTATCTAAGCTATTGTTTTCACAATACTGAGATCCGTTTACACAAGCTGTACCAGACTGTTGAGATGACTGAGCGTTAACATTTATAGAGAAACCAATAACTGCTGTAACGATAAACATTACAGAGGCCCAAGTAATTAGTTGGTCATGTTTTCTTTGATCCTGCTCCTTGTTCATTGGGTGTGTAAACTCCTAACTCAATTAGTTTTTCTCTATTCTTCAAATGTTCAGCCTCTATATCACTTTTACTTTGTCCATGATATGCAACAGCTAAATATTTTTCAATCATAGCAACATTTATATTGATGCCGTCTACCACTACCTCACCCAAAACTCTACCATATTTTCCCTTGGAATCTTTAAGTTTTGAGCGTAAAACTACGTTTTTTCCAGAATTAATTGAATCTTCTAAAAATTTTGCAGCCAATTTGCCTCTTACTTTTTCGTCCTTGTCTCTGGTTCTACTCTCTGGAGTATCAATACCGTAAAGCCTAACCCTGCATTTGTGCAGCACTGAAAAGCCTAAATCTAGGATGCAATCGATTGTGTCACCGTCTACAACGCGAGTCACCTGGCAGCTGTATTCATACATTAATCTTCGCCTTTAAATTGTTTGCTGCTACCTGTTGTGCCAGCATAAAGTCCGAACCATGCAGCTCCGGCCCCAACCACTATAGAAATAAGACCAGATTGCTCAAACGATGGTTCTGGCAGTTCCATGAACCAGATTGTGCATTTGTAAAGCAGCACTATATAAACCGTAAGAAAGGCTCTGGGAAAAATGCGCCAGGAGTCAACTGCTTTTGCTAAGTGGATCCATTTTTGGTGTGGGTTAATCTTGTCATCGGCCTCAAGATCTCTAATTTTATCTTTAAGATTCGATATTTCTTGAATCATGGCCATAAATTTGTTGAGATCCATTTCGACCTCGTTTCTGTCCATGTCACCGCCGAATCTGCCGCTGTTATCATTCATATAAACTTAGCCAATACTATGGCCCCAACTATAAAAGGATAAACGGCCCAGATCATGTTTTCTAATTTATCAAATCTTTTAGATCCATCCTCCAGGCGTTTATCGATGTTTTTGTACAAGGCTCTACACTCGCGTTCGTGTGATTCTATTGCGTTTAACGCATCCTTGACGGTGGCCATTATTTTTTCTTGGGCCTGCCGGGTTTTTTTGCTACTCTAATTGTTGTGTAAGCCTCATCTACATCTGGCGTTGATTTATCATCTGCCACATATTGACCTTTTTTAGTTCTAGCTCTTACTTTTTTCTCTTCTGTTCCGGTGAAAAAATCCACTACCCTAGTCCATAAACTCATCTTATTTCTCCTTGGCCTTGCCAATGTTTAGAGCTGCCCAGTCAATCAGCTTGTATAATTTGCCGATCCAAACATCATCTTTTGGAGTGGGCGTACTGGCCGCAATTAAACTTGCAACTGTGACTATTATTGTAATCCAACTTACTAGATTGAAAATCATTTCCATTTTCTTCTCCTATAAAGGGTGATCGTCACTATCTCCCATGAATAAAACACCAAGACTTGCTACTGCAAATATTGATGCTGCTAATATAAGAAAGTCTATCATTTTTTGAAATAACTTGGTAATCCAATCAAAGACCTACCATCAAACTTGTTTTTTTCAACATCTTTGCCACTAGCATCATTATAGTGTAAAAACACCTGTCCACAGTCCTGGCCTTTAAAAGCAGAGCGCCAATGTTCAAGGTCACAGCCTCTATACATCAACATATCGCCTGGCTTTAAATTTACCTCAACACCATCCTGGCCTTCTTTTCCAGATGGCTCTAAATATATGGGCCACTCATCGCCGCCTAAGTGCATTGTGGTAGATATTTCACAAGAGTATCTGTCTTTGTGTCTTTTTAGCTCATCACCTTTTTTGTATATTCTTGCATAGGAATAAGTTTCAGACAGCTTTACTTTAGATTCTTTTTCCATGATTGGTTTTACTTTTTGCAATAAAGTTTCCATGACAATGTCTGCGTAATGAGAATATGTTTCGGGTATTTGTTGGTCATTCCAAACACCAAAATATTCAGTAAATTGGGAAATGTATTTTTTATCAAATAAATATCTCGCTACAGCTCTTTTGTTTAAAAAATATTGATAGCAAAAATCTGCCAGCTCTTTTGATACAGCTCCTTTAATAACTTGATATTTATTTTTTTTAAAACTCATCTAAATGGATACCCTAAATTCCAACACACTAAGGAGTGTCTTATTCCTTTAGTTACAGGTTTAACTCTATGCCAAACAAAAGATGGAAAGATAATCACGCTACCTTTCTTTCTAATTTCTTCACATATTCTAGGCTGAGAGCCTTCATCTGTGTTTCTAAAATCAAACTCTAAATCACCGCCTTGGTATTCATCTGGATCGGTAAGTGATACAGTCATGCTTAGTTTTCTTAACTTGCCATGGGTGTTTTGATTGTTGGGATTATTGTAAGGTTCTTCGTATGAGTCGCAATGCCAATCATAAAACTGACCTTTTTTATATTCAGTAAATTGACAAGACTCTGACCAATCCCACTCAAAATTCCAATCTGCGTTTGCGTTGGCTTGATGTATGTAAGGTTGTATTTCTTTGTATATCCATCTGTCGTTCATCCATACCACATCAGACTTGCGTTTCTTTTGAATGTTTTTTAGTTCTAACTTGGTGAGATTATCTTTATTAGCGTTGCCTGTAAGAGCCATTTGTTTATCTTGCTCTTTGCCATAACGAACTATGTCATCACAAATTCTTTCTGGAATTGCTGATTGAAAAAACCAATAATAATATTTTAAATTCACAAGTCACTACACATTTGAATAATTATTTATCTATACCCATTCATCGGCTTTTATTTGTCTATAGACTTGTCTTAAATCCCAACAAGTTGATGCTGATGTAAAAGAAACTGCAACTTCTTTGGTTATAACTACACCAGAACCACCTGCTGCTCCTGCGGGGTTTTCAGCGTTAGCACCACCGCCACCACCGCCACCTCGGTTGGCTGTTCCTGCTACTGCTGCTGTTCCTCCTGTACCTGCTGCTCCATTTCCGCCACCTCCAGAACCACCAGAGGCTACAGAATTTCGTGGGGATGAACCACCACCACCGCCACCCGCATAGGTAACTGCTGAACCTGTAATGCTTGATGCAACTCCATTACCACCCGCACCTCCACTTCCTGTTACTCCTGGTCCTGGTGTAAATGCAGTTGAACCTGCCGCCCCAGCACCTCCGCCTCCTGGTCCCGAGTTGGTAGCAGCATCTTTTGCTCCACCACCAAAGCCTTGTCCAGATGTTCCATTAGTTCCTTCTGGCACAAGAGGGTCATTACTTCCATGTCCACCGCCACAACCTCCAGGCTGACCAACTGGGTCGCCTCCAACAACATAAGAAAAACGATGTCCACCACCGCCTCCGCCATTAGATGTAATAGGACTTGGTGTACCTAAAACTGAATTACTACCTGTTCCGTATGTTCCTCTGTTTACCTCTGCTGAACCTGCTCCTACTGTAACTGGATAAGGTGCACCACCCGAAACTGGTGTTGTTGATTCTGCTGATGCTCCACCGCCAGAAGTAGCACCCGGAACTGAAGTTCTAAAACCTCCTGCTCCTCCGCCACCGCCAGTATCTCCACCTGCTCCGCCACCAGCCACTACTAAATATTGAAGTGATGTTGTTCTTGGTTGAGTAGTAAGCGTTCCGCTAGAGTTAAAAGTTGTAATTGTTTCTGCTTGAGTTCCCGAGGTTACTGCTTGCGTTGCTCCGATTAATCTTGGCATATTACACCCATGTTCCTGCTTTTACATTTTCGTAAACTGCATCTATGCTCCACATACCCGATGCGGTAGTTACTGCATTTTCTCTTACAATTACAACGCCCGAACCGCCATCGCCTCCTGGCACATTGCCAGGAAAACTTGATCCACCGCCGCCACTTCCTGTGTTGACAGTTGCATCGTTTCCATCTGCTGGAGAGGGTGGCCCTCCATTTCCGCCACCGCCAGATCCACCAGAAGATTGGGCGCCACCGCCAGGATAAAAAGTACCTCCTCCGCCGCCGCCAGCTCTAGTTACATCTGAACCAGATATTGTAGAAGGTAATCCATTACCGCCGTTTCCGCCACCACTTGAAGTTCCTTTCACTCCTGCGGCACCTGCTCCTCCGCCACCGCCGCCATCTTCTTCTCCAGGTTCTCCGCCTCGTTGTGCGCCTGCCCCGCCATCATTACCTTGAGGGGGGCTTGTTGGAGGTGTGTTTCCATTTCCGCCAAAACCACTGAAATAACCGCCTCCACCAGAACCTCCAGATCGTCCCGAGGTAGATGTTAAAGCGGGATCGGGGTTTCCACCACGGCCACCGCCGCCGCCAGCTGTAGATGTAAGTGGGGAACCTGCCCCAAATACTGAATTATTACCATCTGCTCCTCTTGTTACAGTGGTTGCTCCTGCTCCACCTGCTCCTACAGTTACAGGCACATCACTTGCTGGTATTGGATGGTCTGATATTTCTCGATAACCGCCAGCGCCGCCGCCACCGCCAAGCTGTCCTGCTCCACCGCCACCACCTGCAATGATAAGAATATCTGCTTTGGTAGATTTTGCTTGTGCTGTAAAAGTGCCGCTTGAATTGAATGTAGAGGTTCTTGCTGCTTGAGTTGTGGTTGGGTTGTCTTTGCCGACTATGCCGCCGTTTGTGTCAGCCATACCTAGACCTCATTCCACTCAGTATTAGTAGCATCCCATTCGTAGTTGGTTGAGTCTACTTTACCCAACCATTTTTGATTATCTTCATCCCAAGATATTAAAACAAAATTAGAATTTATTTCTGTAACTGTCGGTTCTGTAACTGGTGCTTTCCAATCATCATTAGAATCTAATGACCAAGATGAATATGGTTGTGGCAAAAGAAATTTATTTTTACTGGCATCATAGTTCATGCCTATGCCTGCGTATTGTTTTCTAAAATTATTATTGTATGAGGTTTGTTTCCAAGCTGTGCCGCCTGTTGAATGTGGAACAATAGATGCTACAAATGTTTCCGCATCTGCGTGTTGATCGCCACCATTGGCATTTACATCATCGTTAGATATTACTATTACTCGTAATACTTCGTTGCTTGAATTAAGTTCTGCAAAGTGAGCCATAATTAAATACCTCCTTAAGCGTCATCTAGTTCTTCGTAACTAATGGTGTAAGTTAAGTCTGAGTTAGCACTTGCACCACCTTCTAAGATGTCTCCTTCTTGTAAATAAATACTTGAGTTTTTATCTATTAAGACAAGAGTTGCATCTGCTGGAACAGCAATGGTTGATGCAAATAAAACTACTGAGCCACCACTTTTAATGATGCCCATTGTTACAGTAGCAGAGTTTGTACCATCAATATTCGCAATAATAATGCTGTTTACTTTTAATAATTTGTCACTTGCACAAGTTAATAAATCGGTTGTTACTGTAGTAGTTAATGCTCCTTGAATACTTTTTCCAAGTATCGAAGTTACTGCTACTAGATTTGGATTTGCCATAATATTCTCCTAAGTTTAACCAAAGACTAAAGCCATAGCAATAGCTTTACCTGTTGTTGCTTTTGTATCAAGCTGGGTTTGAATTGCAGATGTAACTCCATCAACATAATTAAGTTCTGCTGCACTAGATGTTACTAATGTTCCACCCAATTTTAAGCCATTAGATCCATCGTGAGATGCGATGTCTACATCAATAGATCCGTCTGTAAATGTGGTGTTTTGGTTTTCATCAATGCTTATTGCTATGTTAGATCCTACTGTGCTACCAGAGCCGATTACTAAATCATCTGCTGAGTCGTCTAATGCAATATGAAAGTCTTGTGCGTTGCCATCAAATATAATTGCTGTGTCAGCTGCCGCTCCGTCACCTAGAGTAACTGTGTCGTCTGTAATCGTTAATATGCTATTGGTTCCGACAGTAGATCCTTCGCCAATAACTAATTTGTCAGCCGAATCATCGTTAGCGATATAAAAATCTTTTACGCCATTAAATTGTATTTTTACATCTTCTTCGCCACCGTCACCTAAAGTTAAAGATGGCGTGGTGCCAAGAAGTGACATAGTTTGAGCAACAATATCTCCTGTGGTTGAAGATGCTGCCTGGCCCACACCTATAGATTGAGCAAACTTGATGTCTTGGTTTTCATCAATTTCAATGGCTGGTGTTGTACCTACCGCAGATCCCAAGCCAATAACCAGGTCATCGGCTGAATCGTCTAAGCCTACATAGAAATCTTGAGCGTTGCCATCGAAGACAATTTTTGTATCTTCGGCGCCAGCATCTCCAATTTTAATAGTGGGTGTTGTGCCGCCTACATGCAAAGCTCCGCTTACATTTAGATCTGTAAAAGCATCGACCATTGCACCACCAGATCCAGCTCCGTCTGAGTAAATCGCTTTTACTTCACTGTTTGGTATCGTAACTGTAGCACCTGTGCCTTGTTTGATAATAACGTTGTAAGGTCCAGAGGATCCACTATCTGTGGTTGCATTTTCTATAAACCATAATTTTGATACGGTGTTGGGAGCAATGGTGATAGTACAATCGGAATCTAAAGCGCCTGTATATTTAAG
>Ga0208919_1001047_pt1 | contig 16709 bp, 30 predicted proteins | sample 4_EtaG_FD_184076 | JGI IMG/M metagenome (GOLD analysis project Ga0208919, IMG submission 184076) | Marine viral communities from the Subarctic Pacific Ocean - 4_ETSP_OMZ_AT15127 metaG (SPAdes) (version 3) | ecosystem: Environmental > Aquatic > Marine > Oceanic | place: Pacific Ocean | collected...
TAGATAAATCTATTTCAGTCCCATCTATTGTAATGTTATCTACAACAACACCAGCGTTAGCAGTTACAACTCCACCAACTGCTAATGTAGAAGCCATATCTACCGCACCATCAATATCTACGACATCTAGGTTGGCTGTGCCATTTACATCTATTGCGCCTTCTAGGTCTATATCACCATTAACTATAAGATCATCGGTAACTGTTAAATCATCTTGTACTTTTAAATCTACTACGTTTAAACTGGCAAAAGCATCAACAACCGCAGCTCCTGAACCAGCACCATCTAGGTATACTGCTTTAGTATCACCAGCTGGTATTGTTATGTTTGCGCCACTACCTTGTGAAATTATAATGTTTTGCGAACCACTTGTGCCATTTTCGATAAAATGCACTCTGTTAATTGTGTTTGGTGCTATTGTAATAGTACAAGCTGAATCGAGTGTGCCTGTATATTTAACATACATTGCTCTTACTGGATCAGTTGCTCCATCTGCAATTGTTGATGTATGTGTATCTGCGTTTGTAGTTATAGCTTCTGTGCCAAAACCTAGTCCTTCGCCTATTAGTTCTAAGTTAGTGTTTGTTGTTGTACCCCACGTTCCTGACGCATCACCTGTCGCCATTTCGTTGAGTCTTAAATCATTTACATATGTACTTGCCATGTTTTATCCCTCTTATGCCACCTCTTGATAATTAGGTGTCTGTGTTTCGCTAATATTAGAATAACTTGGTGTCTGTGTTTCGCTAATATTAGAATAACTTGGTGTCTGTGTTTCGTCAATCAAACCCCATACTAGCACACTACCTACATTATTTGTAATAACCAAACTTTCTGTAATTGTAGCAGTTGCGTTTGCGTTTGTTGTAACTGATCCAATAGAACTTGAAAGTGAAAAACTTGGCAGATTAATTACTTCATTTTCATGTATTATTACTGATCCAATTGCGCTTGTTACTGCCAGTGTTGTAACTGTTACATTGGCTTCTGCATCAACTGTGAATGAACCAATGCTAGAAGAAACAGCGAGAGTTGTCGTTGTTACATTAGCTTCTGCATCAGTGGTTATTGCGCCTAATCCACTTGTAATTGCTAATGTTGGTGCTACAACGTTTGTTTCTGTAAGGACTGTAACAGAACCTAAAGAGCTGGTAATCGCTAAAGTAGGTAAATTGACTGGTATTGGCTCACCCCATGTAAGCTGTCCCCATGTACCTCTACCCCAACCTGTAATATTAGCCATGACTTTTTAACTCATTCCTGATTTTGCTTCTACCAACAATGTTTTTATATCAGTCAGTATTTCTTTAACAGGCACAGTAATAAAATCTTCTGCTAGAGTTTTATCTATTTTTGTTATACTAGATTCTATTTTTTGTTTGCTTGTCATTTGTATTATTTTGTATAAAGTTGTATAATCATTTTTTTAGGAGAGTGTAATTATGTTAGAAAATTCGTATTTTAATTGGGAAGGCACACCAGCTGTAGCTCATCAGATTGACTCAAATACTGATTTAGTATCTTTCATGCGTGATGGAGATAAAGATTGGCGCAAAGGTGATGGTCCACTACTTGCTGAATTATTCATTAATGCAGAGAGACTTTCTAAGCCAGAATTTGAAGAATACTTTGGTGTCATTGGTGAAGTATTGCCTGAATTACCCAAGACTTGACCACCAGTAGCAAATTTTTCAGCAAAAGAAAAACTTGAATCCCAATCTGGAGTTAGACTTTTACCCGGTTTCGAAACTAGATTATCTATCCAACTAGGATCTATTTTCTGATCTGCTTGTCTAAAATAATACCTCATAGTATTTTCTTGATTTATTAATCCTTGTCTTACTTCAGGTGGCATCTCAGTTACACCTTTATACTCACGCATTGTTGTGCGCCAGCCTTCATATAATTTATGCGATTTCTCAGCTGCTTTATGCATTTCTGGGTGCGTAATACCTACCTCTGAAATTATCGTTTTTCCTGTTTTCGGATCTTGATATAACAAATTTAATTTTCTATCTCGCATACCCATTGCATTTCTTTGATTACCAGAATCAATGATTCGATATTTTTTTTGTAGCTCTTGCACAACTTTTTCAGCATCATCAGTTGAATTTACTAATATTCTTGTTCTGATCGCATCAGTCAATTGGTTAACATCATTATCATATTTTAGTTCTGCTTTTTCTCCAATCCTGTCTGGTTTTTTTACCTGACCAGCTGGAAAACCAGTATCAAGATCAATTTTACCCACTGGTACACCTTGGCTAATTAATGATTCACCGGGGTTGCCAACAGTTCTAAATCCTAATCCTTGAGCTACATCTTCCATACTTTTTTGGAAGCCACCATTTAATTCTTTTGCAACTCTAAACATATCATCAGCATCAACAAAATTATTAGCTGTATTATTAAATTGTTTAGCTACTTCTTTTTCTAATTTTTCACCACCTAATTTTCTTGTCAATTCTTCGAGAGTAGGTGAGTTTATTTCTGGTTGTAGTTGTTGCGCTTGTTCTTGTCTGACAACTTTTTTATTTTGTTTCCTGAGATAATCGTATTGTTTAAATTCATCTGCATTGTTAAAAACTCTTACAGGTACATTTTGCACATCAGAATCACTTAATATCCTTAGTGTAGTGTTACCGCCCAATGCTTGGTAGGTTCCATCTTGATTTTGTAAAACCTCAATAGGCTGTCTTTTATTTATCGTAACTCCTTTGTAAGAAAACTCATCACCAGCAGACTCCATCATATTTTTGGCATCTACACCACGACCTGAACCTTTTGATGTAGTAGAGAATTTTATATTTTGTATTGGGACTTCTAAAGAATCTGGTGTTTTTTGAATACTTTCTGCTAAATTTTTGAGTGGTTTTTTACCAAAATATTTAATTGCATCACCAAAAAATGGAACAGCACCAAGAGCAGATAAACCAGCGATACCAGTATTGATAAAACCAGATTTATAATCACCGCCAGAAAAGTCTCTATATGCATCTCTACCATACTTAGCAACCTCAGCAGCATCTATTGCATAACCTTGTGGTGTAAATCCAATTCCTATTTGAGCCAGTAAAGGGACTTCTTCTTCATAAGTTTCGACAGCTCGATCTAAAAGATCCCTGTCATCGAAGATATCAATATTATTGATTGTTGTATCATCCATAATACTGATTTTACTGTTTTTTAAGCTATATGCAAACCTTGAACTTTGCGATCAATAATATTTCTAATTTTCCAATAAGGAATATCTGCAAATTCTGGGAAAAATTCAGTAACCTGTCTGTGTATTCTGGTAGGTCCTAACCCTCTATCTCTTAGTTTTTTGATAAATCTAAGAACTTTTTGTTCTTCTGGTACTGGTACTAATTTCATTCTGCGCTTGATGCGATTACCTTCTTTAAACTTTTCTTCTTGTTTCTTAAATCCAAATGGTGATGCTCCACCTACTGCATAACCTTTTTCTGCCCAGTGCAACTTACCTTCTGCAAATTTCTGCTTGGTATTGCCATGCTCAATCTCTGCAACTGCTGATAAAACCATCAGCATAATCTTGTTTACCATCACATTCATATCGAATTTGTTATGTAGTGATTTGCTATTTTTAGGTTTTGGATAAGAGATTGGCATGTCACCAAACTGCTCACACAGATAGTAAGTCACACCAGTTTGTTCGAATATGGGTATCATTTTCAATAGATCTGACATTGATCTGGATAAACGACACAATCTGGTTGAAACCAAAATATCATGCTCATCCATAGTGTCAGTCAATTCTCTGGAAGCTGGTCTTTCGTTTATTGGAACTGTGCCAGATACACCAGCATCTTCGAAGAAATGGTCAACCTCACGATTAAATTTGTTTTTAACAAACTCATTTATCAGCATCTTTTGCGTTTCTAGTGAGATACCATTCTTGGCTTGCTCAACAGTTGACACTCTGACATATGCGTAAATGTTATTGATTTGTTTTACTGGATTCATAATACTGTGCCCTCTATTTGATTAGGGTTCGTTTTCGTCACACAAGTGAACCACTCTTGCTTTAACAGGACTATAAGGAGACGCAAAACCCCAACCAAAAATGAGTTTTGCATATTATGAATCGCCCTTGTGACTAAATGTTCCACGTGGAACCTTATACTTCCCAATCCATTTTGTGTTTACTAATGTAGTAATTAGCATAGTGATTCTCATCGTACTCTACAGAGATCCCAGTAAAGTGCCTAGACATCACTTCCATAAATTCTTCTGCTAGTTCTACCAGTTCTGCATGATCACAATCAGTTCCCACACCTTCAAAGTTTTCGAAAAGCTCTCCAGTGTATGGATCTACCCACGAATTGTCTTTTATTGTTTCTACTTTAGCCATAATTGCTACCTCATATTTATTAAAAGAAATTGTATTATACATGTTAATTGCATAAATGTGCAAACTTTAACACTTATTTTTTTTCTGCCATTCCGATGTCATATTTTGCCAATAGCCTTTTTGTTCTATTTGTTGTTTTTTCCAACGAATACGATTTAACGATTTTGCATTGTATATATGATCTGGTGTATTTCTTTTTAAAGATCGCATTGCATTATTTACTGTTTCAGGATCTTCAACTATATGTTTCTCATTTGTAAGATCGAATATATTTTTTGCTTCTTGCAAAACATTATATGGCACATGAACAGCTTCTATAGATCCATCCTCACCAAATCTTGAAATATGGTTATGACATCTCCCATCACCATAATCCATTTTAAGCTGATCTCTTGACCATAATTGATTGCAGTCAGTATTACAGAACTTTCTCCTTTGTCCTGATAAATAATTGCCACATTGTTTGCATGTATATATTTTTTTGTTCATATAAATGTTCGTTTTTATATTAATTTGACTATCTCTTGTTTCGATAATCCTAGTATAGACAAACCTTCAACATACTTTTTGCGTAATCTTTTTTTCAATTCTTTATCTGTAATGTATTTGTTTCTCGATAAGTTGTGACTCGAATCCACAATCTTAACAGCATGTGCAATTTTATTCTTCATCACTCTTGGGAGATACTCATGTAAAAAATCCTCACCTTTGCGTTTTGTGAGCGCATCGAGGGCATCCATTATTTTATCGTCAAAATAAAATTTAATATCTTCAACGATGCTTGCTTTTTTTTCACCAGCATCTTCGATAGCATCATGCAACAAACCAACCACATAATAATCTTGACCAAGTTTTTTCACTCCATCAGCTACATAAAAAACATGATCAAGATATGGGTTGCCTAATTTATCTACTTGATCTTTGTGAGCCGAGATTGCCAAAATTTTAGCAATCTGACTCTCAAGGTTGTTTCTTCTATCGTTCAATGTCCCCAGCCATATGCAGTTTGTTCTTCTTCTTTGCCATCCCATGGTGAAGCAGTTGCGAAACTGTTAATGTTGAATCCATACTCAGTCATTCTTTTCAACATTGGCTCACCTTTAGTATGTTCTGGGTTAGGCATTACATACTCCGCACCATAACCATTATTTCTGCTAACTATGGAGCCAATTTTTTGCAACATGAAACTCATCTTGCCTTTCTTGGCAACTATTTGATAGAAGTCTATGTTGGTTTGATCGTAACCCCACATTGAGCTGTAGATGTCACCAACTTTAGCGTTGTTTGCCATTTTTTGACCAGCTGACAATCTTTTTGCTTTAGCTTCAGCTTTTCTCACAAAGTGCTGTTTTCTGTCAGCAAAGAACTTGTCTATATACTCTTGCATGTTCTCAGGACTTTTGAACCTGTAATGGAATATTGGTTTTTTAGTCTTACCAAAAAATCCCATCGCGATTGGTTTTCCATCCATGCTGTAAGTGTAAGCGACTGCATCGCCATTTTTGATTTCTTTAGAGTTTTTAGGAATATAAAAACTTCGATCCATTGTGTTTCTCATTTTTGCTCCTTATTTAAGTTGATTTCCACACTGATATTATACACAATTTTATATAAATGTACAACTATTAACACTAAAATATTTCCTCAGCTATACCTAGTATTTCTGCTACCATAAAAAACACAGCCAGTATTGCCAAGCTGTTGTAAAAAATACCTAAAGCACAACCAGCAATTCTGAGTGCGCTCTTAGCTAGACTTATACAAAAATGTGTTTGTCTTGGATCTTTGCCTATTGGATTATTCATGATTCAAACTCCCAGCCAAGCATGGCAGTTAATCTTTTATAAGATAATTTACCGCATTCAGTCATTCTTTGGTGATCCCAACCTAAATCTTCTACTAGGTCTTTGAGTTTCACCATCTCATCGTATGTGAATACTGTATATCCTGATTCAGCTTCTATGTTATTTTTTTTATGTCGTTCTGCTTTTTTAGCCATCAGCTTTCTCCTTGTAAAAATTTACCAAAATAATCAGGTTTTCTATTTCTTCCTTTTCTTCCTTCCACAAAATTATCTGGACCAACAATCTGCATGGAGCTACCATTGTTGAGAACCCAACCTTCTGGACCAAACATAACTGCTTTACCTTTGTATTCACCAAATTTAGTTTTAACAGTAATGGTGTCACCATTTTGAATATCTGAATATTTCATACGCTTTTCTCCTGTGCTTTAATCATAATATCTCTTACTGCTTCTCTATCACTAGAGTCTCCTTCGAATGGGAAATCTTCTGTTGCTGTTAACATTCTTATCTTTGTTGCCATGATAATTTCAGTTTTAGTAACACCACCAGTTGATGGGAAAAACTCCTTCCCATAAAGGCTGTCACCTTTACCATAAAATCCATAAACATAATCTACAAATTCCATGTCAACATCACTGAAGAAATCTGGGTTTATTGAATCGAATATTTGAGCTGTGCTCATAAGCTTTTCTCCTGTAGGTTTTTGAGTAATTGTTTTTTTCTGTTTATTTCTTTCTGCCAAACTTTTTTTTGTCTATCATTACCAGAGTAAAAGTCTCTCATAACTTCGTGATGCTTGATTCTTTTTTTTATTTGGTATGCATCATATTTTTGAGTCATTTTATTCTCCATTTTTGTGATTCATTGAATCGAATATTTGAGCTGTACTCATAACGCCACCTCACTGTCAACCCAAGCTGTCATGTATATCATTCCTCTAAAAACATTGAATTTATCCATGACAATGGTTTCTGCTTCAGTATGATTTTCTGCATTTACATATACAATTTTAAGATCAAATGGGTTTTCCCCAAAAGCAACTTTGTATCTCCTCATAACGATACTCCTTTGTTAGTGATTCATTGAATCGAATTTAAAGATATAATCATTAGGATCCATACCTAATTCTTTTACTTCATTTTTGATTTTGTTAATGCACACAGATCCGATAGGGAAGAAAAACATATCATAAGCTATCGCATCTATATCAGTTTCTAAATGATTATGATCATCTTTGTGTGCAATATGATCATGACCATCAACACATCTAACCCAATCTATTGATTTTGTGTGAATCCCTTTGCCACACAAGATGCAATGCTCAGGTGCATCAGGATCCTGATCAACGACTTTGAGCAAAGGTGATATGTCAATTAAGGGTTTTGAACCTTTCCACCAACTTGCCATTTTTGACTCCTTTTTTTTGTTTACAATTTCCACATACATATAATAGGGGTTTTTTTCGTTGATGTACACAAATGTCCATATATTTGTATAAAAATAAATGATAAAAAATGCGCATCCCTTTGTTTATAAGGGTTTCAGATTTCTAAACTAATAAAAAAAAATCGACTATCAATGACTTACAATACAAAAATGCGCAAATTTGACTATAGATAAGTACATATGTACAATATCAGCGTGGGAAAAGAAATTTAATTTGGAGAAATTATGAAAACAAATATATCGATTGAACTAAACGATGAGCAACGATTAGATCTTGCTCAGAAATATAACAACACCAACTCGAAGAAACTTTTGACCAGAGCTGACCTCAACAAAATTGTGCAAGACTACATATCAGTAATGTTGAAAGCACCATCAGTTGAGAAGCCAATCAAGCCAGTTGGCGATGATCCGCTACTTGATAGAAGATGGGGTTCGTTGATTCAGTTAAGAGATCACTTGGTAAAAGAAAACCAAGTAACGATTCTTGGCTGGGATTGGAGTAGCGCAAGAATTCTTGTACAAGATCAAGATGGAGAAAAGTATGGGTATGGTCTTGTGTTTGGTAAATTATCTAAAAAGAGAGTAGCGTAATGAAACTAACACAGAAAATGATAGATCTGGTTGATGATCTATGTGGGATGGAAACCAGTTTGGAAGTTGAAGAAAAACTAATTAAGCTAGCAACGCTGATGCAAGATGAGCAAAATAAGATGGGGATCAGGAATGGCTGAAGAAAAAATTGAGTTAGATGTTGGAGCTAGAGATCTAGCACAGATTGTAAAAACATTTATGGATCGAGCTGACACAGTTGAATCCTTAAATAGCTATTACACAATAAACAAAAAGGCAATTGGTTCAATTAAAGATCTTGATGTGAATGCTTATAATGATTTAATCGATGCTTTCAAGAAACACAAAGAAAAGATATTAGCACTTCCATCTTCTTCTAGCTTGTCGAATTCTTGAATTAGGATTGTTTCTAGTTTTGGCAGAACTTCTTTTTAGCTGTCCAAGAGATCTAGCGCAGTATGACTTTCTTCTCTTGGCAGCTTTACTGCCTTTCTTCACTTTACCAGTAACAGCAGTCTTTAGTTTTGATCCGGGGTTCGCTTTTCTATAGGCTCGAACTCCCTTCTTTGTCATTCCAGCTCCAGCCTTAGTTGGTCTGTAGTTACCACCTTTACCAGTAGTCTTTCTTATTGGCTTGGCTTTTCTTGTGGTTGTTTTCTTCTTAGATACCTTACCGCCAGCTTTAGCTTTCAGAATTGTTTTTACATTGGTTGGCTTACCACCAACTCCTTGTGCTTTAGATCTTTTTCTTTTTACAGCACTTCTTTTCTGTGATGCTGTCATGGATCTAGCTTTAGATTTTGGCACACACTTAGGATATTTTCTTTTGCTTTTCTTCGCAGAGCTTCTCCCACACTTTTCGTAACTGCCATCTTTTTTCTTGGATCCAATATCTACCCAATCTTCTTTAAACCACTTGGTTAATCCACCTTTGGGTTTAGCCACTTCTGTAACCGCCACCACGCTTTTTATAAGTTCTAACTAACCATGCATTGGCATAAGCAGATGGGTAAACATCGAACTTGCGTTTCGCTTCTGCTTTCACTCTTGAATAAAGAGCTTTGTTTGTTGGTGTGGATCCTGATTTTTTAGTGGATTTCTTTTTCTTTTTTCTTGGTCCAGCCATTTTATTTCCTTCGAGTTACTTTTTTCTTTTTAGTGTATCTAGTTTTCTGATCTTTGTTTATCTTTCTCAATTTTTTGGCTTGGGCAGCGTGTAATTTACTGGCTTTTTCCAATCCCTTGATAATCTCATTCAGATCTTTTGTATAGTGTGGCATGTTTTTTTCCTCTTAATCTTCATATAGATTATCAAAAGTTACGCTAGGATCCAAATATGATTCATGTCCTTCAGCAGAATGAGTCCATTGAGATGGTTTGAAATCAGGTGCGCCTTCACCTGTAACCCATAACGCTGGACTTGTAGCTCTCACTCGATTATTAGGTAAAGCAACTAGATTACCTTTCCATTTGCAATCTTCTGTGATGTATAAAACATGAGATTGCTTGTGTTGCGCTGGATCATCAGCTATATCAGAATCAGTGTAATCTACTGTAAACAAATACTTGCCTTGATAAAACTCACCATCTATCTTACACAACCATGGACTGGAGCTAACTCGATCCAGTACAACTACTGCATGATTTCTTGATTCGCAATCCCAAGGTTGTGCTAAATGATCTTCCATGGGTACTGGAAAATCTTCATTAGGTATGTCAGCAACCAGAGCTTGAATAGGCAATCTCGCCCACATCGCGCCACCATGTATATTGCCTTCATCGTTATCTTCACAATCAGATTCGCAACCAGTAAACACAACCTGAAAGCTGAGAGATCGATCTGGAATAGTATTAACTGCGATTGCTAGTGCATGAATGTACTCATCATGATACTTTTCATGATTATGGGTGAACTGTCTCCTTACCCAACATTTGAAATGTGGGATGTTGCTTATCAGATATGCCACTATCTATTTCCTTTTTTTATTATCTAATTTTTTTGCTTTTTGCCTTTCAATTTTTTTTCTTTATCAGAAATAGCACCTTTCGGTGGTCTCGCTTTCTTTCGGATAGAACCTTTTTTTAATTTTTTTTCTTTATCAGAAATAGCACTTTGGATCGTACCGCCATTGGACTTCTTCATCAATGATCCACCCTTAGATTTCTTCATGATCTTTCCACCTTTGGACTTCTTCATCAAAGCACCGCCCTTAGATTTCTTCATCATTGCTCCACCTTTGGACTTCTTCATCAATGATCCACCTTTGGAAAGTTTTCTAATGGCTCCCATTTTAGATTTTTTTAGCATTAACATTTGTTTTCTCCTGTGACCTTATGTTTTTTATATGTTACGAATTTTTTTGAAAGATGTCTATGCTTTCTACTAGACCGCCTTTTGCTTTTTTCTGTTTGACTTTAGATAATTTTGCCAAGCCAGATTCATTGGGTATGAAAATATTAGACTGATAGAGATCCTCGACATATCGAGGATCTTTGTCAACATAATCTATTCTGTAAACAGGTACACCTTCAACAGTTCCAGTTATGACTGTTTGTATTCTATCTGCTGTAGGCTTCCCACTTATACTATCGTTCATTTTCAATTCTGTAACTTTTTTATCAGGTGCGTTGTCCAACTGTCTAGATATTCTTTGTATTTCATTGGCACTTTGCTGTGTTTCAAAAGCAAGTTTAGTTGGATCATTTTTTGCAACGTCAAATGTCCCATCCTGTCTTGAAAGATTTTTTTTAACTTCATCTGCATAATATTTTATTGAATTTGGATCAAACAATTTTTTCATTGCTTCAATATTAATTTTTGAAAAATCGTTTTTATTCAAACTATATTTTTTATGAAAGCTATCTACTGACTGTTTTATTTTAGGTCTTTTTGGTATAAGACGATTAAGATTTGTTTCTCCTAATTTGTACCTCATCTGATGCCTTTGATTTATGTCAGGGTTAGTTATTGACCTTTTTACAATCGCATTTGTAAGATCTTCTCTTTTCTTAGAGCCATACAAATAAGGTGAAATGTTATCTATAATCCCTTTAAACTTACCTATACCAGCCAACACACCTGTGCTTTTCGCTACTGGTGGTATGGCTTTGGTTACATCAGTCATCATGCTCATGGGTACTGTTAGACTAGCAAGACCAGCTCCAGCACCTTTTAAAACATCCCTTCTGGTTATTCCTTTACCAACTTGGCTTGCACCTTTACCAGCAATAACCAATGGATCAGTTGCGATACCAGCTTTGGTTGCAAGCTGTCCAGCCTTTAATCCAGACTTAGTTGCTAGATATCCACCGCCCAATAATATTCCAGACACATCTGCTAACAAACCAACTGGATCTGTCTTTAATGTTTCTTTTACTTTATCGAAACCGCCATAGCGATCAGATATATACTGACCTACAGCCATAGCTGCTTCTTGTGGTTTGTCTAATGATTCTTCTTGGTAGGCATCTGGGATAGCTAAAGCAATCAAACCAAGACCAAGATTAGCTATTGCATCTAAAGTTTGTACTGGACTGGTTACAACTTGCGCTACATCAGAACCAAGCTGATAAGCACTGGAAGGAACATTACCTAATGTCTCTAATAAGTAATTTGGATCGCCACTACCTATCGATTCAGGTATCTGTGGTCCAAAAATGTTTATGTTTTCATATGGACTCATGCCAAAAGTGTATCATGAACTTCAATCGATTTTAAATTTCTTTTGAATCCACTTGATTCCAGCGTAAATAGATAAGCCATAGATCGCAAATAGCGATAAAGAGCCGAAAACCACGAAATAATCTGAGGGATATAGATAGATTAAGCCAAATAAGCCATCAACTACTGCTTCTGCATCACCAATAGGTGCTAAATTAATGGTTTCTTCCATAAAAACTCCAGTTTTTCTTCAGAATATCGAGCCATTGGTCTATAGAAAGCACTGCCACACTGTCATTATCACGCTCAAACTCAGGATTTATGGCATATATAGGCACAACAACCCTAGTTGGTACATGATTAAACTTGAAAATGAGCACTGGGATGTTGTTTTTAGCTGATTCACACACTTGATCCCACCAATCTTTCTTATACCAGTTGCCTTTCTTGTAGTGTTTACACTCAATCGCATGATTTGGTATGGCAATATCACACATACCTTTCTCTTGATATTGATCGAGGTTGCGTTTGCATGAGTAATCAAAATTATTTTGCACAAAAAATTCGTTCAGGATTCCTACCACCTGTCTTTCGTAACTTGCGCCTTTGGTTCTGCTGTTAATCATGTCTGGGTAATCATAGTCCCAATAGGGTTCCTTTGTAAAATTTTATAAAAAATTTTTTGCATGAAAATTTTTGGTGATTTTCTGTACCTAACTTAGCTATAGCTATAACGATATGCGACTTCTGGCATTTGGGGGGGTATAGGGTTCCTTTTAATCTAATACAGGTAAAATGGCGAACCCATAGGGTTCCTATGAACCAGATAAAAAACCTTTTGCCTAGCTCTGCTCAGGACTGTACACAATCTTGCACAGAGTTATATACATGAATACACGCATAAGTTATTGATTTTATTGATTTTTTTTAAAAAAAGGCGATTTTTTCCAGATTTTCCAGCCCAGCCAAGGGCGAGGTCGATTGCTAAGTTTTTTTATTATAAATCTTTTGTTGAGTAAGTTTCGATATCAGCACCAAATAGTTTACTCAATCTATCTCTGATATCATCCTGATTCATGTTCTCAATGTTGGCATTGATGTTGATATTCTGGGATCTATTTACAGACAATCCACCCAGTTGATTCAGTTCTTTTATCGCTGAAACTGATGCATTAAATTGTCCAGCTTCGAATGCATCTTCCGCAATTTTCCACAGCATCGTTCCAGTTTTTGCTGGAGTGATTGCATATTTCTCAGCCAGCTCATCTCGTTTTATCTTTACTGCTTTAGTTACATTGGGGAAGTCTTTACCATTGAGCATCTTGTTAGCTGATACTGCTGGGAATTCATATCCAGCTCTCCTTGCTGCTTCTGTTTGTGAGCAAGTTCCTTCAGTGTAATACCAGACAAATCCTGATTGCATCTTTGTCAAACCAAGTTCTTTATCTTCTTCGAATTGATCTGGAACACTCACTAAACTTTTCTTATCTTTCTTCGCCATGTTTATGATCTTCTCTTTATCTCATAATAGAATGTATCAGGACATTTGAATTCATAATACTTGTCATTCATATCACGACCTACAATCCTGTTGTTGTTAATCTTAGTTATCTTTCTCAATAATATACTCATGTAATGTTTACCACTTGGGAATGTATTATTTCCAGTCAGGAATACTGTAACCAGATATTCTCTCCTAAACATTTTCTTATATATTTTCTTAAACATTCTCATGCTCCATTGGATATAGTTTATCAAACAATTCCATTGCTTCAACTTTTGTATACAAACGATCATTGAATAATATTCTTTCTTCATCATTCATTCTTTTCCATCTAGCAAAATTACATGATCTTGTCTTTTCACTATCATATTTAAATTCTTCCATTTCCTCTCCTAATTAACCAACAGTGTATAAGGGTGTAGTGTGTGGCATGTCTCTATATATATATGTTATAACCCATATAAATACCACTTATACTGTTTATACTATATAAATATATTATAATAAAAGAATATACCTAACACTACCTATGGCATAAAAGCCTTATAAATCAACATTATGACCACAGTGTACTATACAGTGTACCTTACCTCATTTTTAGCATGACACACTACTTTTTCACCACATATCCCATGAAATTATAGCTTTGCCATACTTTCGATACTTGACCAAGAGCCTTTAATTCTTCTTGTAATTCCATTTCAGTCTTACAGAACATCGAATTAGATAGCTCTAAATCTTTGTCTAAAATCTGTTCGTCACTAAATCCTTTGCGTTTTTCTTGTATATGTAATCGATGTATCGACTGTTGCAGATGTGGATCATTGAGATAAACCTTCTCAGCTATTAACAACACACTCCCTTGTTCGATCATATCTTTCATTATTGCCAACAGCCTTCGTCTTTTAGTGTGTCCACAAAACTGCAAAAAAAACATGCTTATCATTACTGAAACATTGTCATGATTATTCAACTCATGTTGCACAAAGTAATCTTCAGCATCACCTTGGAAGAATGCGTAATCTTTCTTGCGACCTTTCATGTTTACTTCGTCTATACCCAAATAATTGCACCCATCGATCTTGTTCATAGATGATAAGAACCGCCCTGTAGAGCACCCAAGATCAACCACTGTTGACTCTGGCTGTGCATATTCATGAGCTATCTGCCTGAAGATTACATCCAATGTTGAGAGATTAGGTATAGAAAGATCTATATGTTCATCAAAGTCTTTAATTTTATTGAAGTCAAATTTCATTGTTATGTACCATGTTTATCCTTGTGCCTAACCATTCCATGACATTAATTGACATTGCTCGACCAACAGCTTCATAACGCTTAGATATCGGTGCTTCTTCTTTAGGCTTATTACGATAAGGTATCTGGGTGTAATTATCAGGAAAACCCTGTAATCGCTCTGCTTCTGTTATTGTAAGTCTACGTATTCTGTTCTTAGCCATAACACATGGCTGTCTATTACCACCAGTCATAGCATTCAATGTAGGGCTAATATCATCTTTGACTACTCTAGCATGTCCATCTGGTGTATTGGGTTCGAAACACATAACAGCATGTCTGTCTGAAGCTGTCAGTGCATACATCGCTCCATCATCTTTAATCCCAAATCCATTCGAGTTTGCATTACTCATCTGTAAAGCAATCGGATCTTCGATACATAACATAGAATTTTCTGGTGGTGAGAATCTACCGCCAGCTGGTATCGTGCCACATGTTTCTGATTCATCAGTAAATGTGCCTTTATAATCTAGCTTTCTATAAAACTCTCGATGCATTTCCTCAGACTCGATGGTATTGTCGCTCCTTTCCTCTCTGCTCGGTCTAGGATTCGTTGACATTGCTTCTTCGTCAAATAATACTTTTGCGCTACTTTTCCAGTCTCCAAGACATCCGACAACGAAGATACGTCTCCTTCTTTGTGGGATTGCCCTTGGAAATCGTTGTGTTCTGATGTACTGAGTGTCAAGAACCCTGTAGGCGAACCCATACCTGAGTTCTGCCAATGCTCCGAGGAAGGTTCCAAGATCTTTTCCTTCGTTACTAGACAAGACACCGGGGACATTTTCCCAGAGTACCCATTTAGGCTTAATCCTTTGAGCCAAGCGAATAAACTCAAGTGCGAGGTTCCCTCTATCTTCTCCCATTCCTTTTCTAAGTCCAGCGATTGAGAAAGTTGCACAGGGTGTTCCCCCAACAAGGATATCTGGTGTGGCTCGCAAGTCTGATCTTTCGATTTGTGTGAAGTCCCCATAATTTTTTACCTCTGGATAGTGATAGTTAAGCACAGCTGACCTAAATGGATCAATCTCTGATAATCCAAGACATTCGAAACCAAGTGGATGCCATGCAACTCCCACTGATTCTATCCCACTACATATCGATAAATATTTCATTATTCTCCATATGAATTACCAAAACTTAGTGTGTCATCCTGTACTTTTGTATAACTGAGATCATATACCTTCTTGCCATTCGACCTTCGTGGTTCTACTCCTCTCTCATGCAATATTCTGTTTGCATCTTTGAAGTCTGGCATCCTTGGGTTACTAATACCTAAATCTCTCAAGAACTTCGTCATTTGTACTGGGGAAGTAATCTTCGCATCAAAGTTGACATGTTCTAAAACTAAATCCTCTACTGTAGATTGGGTTCTATACCCTTCGTTGCTCTCCTGTAGTAGCTCTCGCTCATCAGGAGCTAAGAACCAATTCTTCTGTCCAGCAACATACAGTGTCTCTTTTACTTCTGCCCATACTTGTTGCATATCCAAGCCATGATTGAAATTGATTGCTTTGGTAGATATTACCCAGAATCTTCGATTACCAGTGTTATCTGTCAGAAACTCTCTGCCATTGACTGATGCGAAAAACGCTGTGCGCCTTTGATATGTAGTGAATGCCCTATCGTATGGCAATCTAAGTTCATCAGTCTTGGCTGTTACAAATGCTTTCAGCTGATCGATGTCTGACTTCTTAAATGTCGATTCAATCTCGCCTAGCTCCACAATCCAATGACTGACTGCTCGCTTCACACTATCTTTATCACTGGGGTTCAGTGTTGCGCCTTCCAATAGCCAGCCTTTATTATAGTCACACAATCTCTTGAACCATAAAGTTTTACCCAAACCTTGCGCACCTTGGAATACTAATATCCCTTCCAGTTCGACTCCATTCTGCTCATAAGCGCATGCCACGCAACTAATTAACCATTTCTTGAGCAACATGTCTTTCAGAACATCGGAGTTCCTAGACTCAATCGTATTGAGAAAGTCCTGTAGTCTGGTCTTGCCATCCCAAGGCTTGCTCTCGATCCATTCTTTAACTGGGTT
>Ga0208919_1001048_pt1 | contig 16709 bp, 31 predicted proteins | sample 4_EtaG_FD_184076 | JGI IMG/M metagenome (GOLD analysis project Ga0208919, IMG submission 184076) | Marine viral communities from the Subarctic Pacific Ocean - 4_ETSP_OMZ_AT15127 metaG (SPAdes) (version 3) | ecosystem: Environmental > Aquatic > Marine > Oceanic | place: Pacific Ocean | collected...
TTAGCCGTCGGATTATGCAGCCTCTCGTAGTTGAGGCGCTTGCAAAGACCGGCGATAGTGACAAGGTGCAGATTGTCTGTGAGGAAGGCCTTCAGGTGAAGGGCGAGGCTCACATGGCGAGGTTCACTAACCTCCGTGGTTACACGGATACTCCGTAGTCCTTGCTGGATTAGTTGGAGGGCAGGGGCACCCCTACCCCTGCCCTCCGCTAGTCGCTAGGATCAACGTATGTCTACCGTTGGTGATGCCGTAACTCGTACAAAGCGATTGCTTAATAGCAATACACGTACCGAATTGGATGCGATTCATACAGGAATTACTGCTACTGCTACTACTATTAAATTGAAGTATCAGACGGATGGTATTCGTGCTGGATCTTATATTTCGGTAGGTGATAACACCCAAGGGTATGAAACTATGTATGTTCATGCCCGTAATGGTGAATATGCAACTGTTCAGCGTGGCGTAGATGGCAGCACAGCAGTCGCATTTACTGGGGATGTCGATGATGCGGCTGTAGTTGATACGGCTATTGAAGTTGAGCCACGTTTCACAGGGCATCAGATCCTTGAAGCGGTACGTGACGCCATCCGTGGGTTGCCTGCTAATCTATATGGAGTATCGACTATCAGCCCGTCGGTCAGCAGTTCTGAGGATCTTGCAATCAACTATGATTTCTCTTCTACAGGGTTTCTTCATGTTATTCAGGCGCTCCGAACGCCGCGCAGCGACACGGACAGGTGGGTTCGTGCCAATGTCAAGGTGTACAAGAATTCGAACACGACAGATTTCGCCAGCGGTTATGCCATTGTGGTACAGGAACCGTTGGAGAAGGCGGTCACTCTCCAAATAACGTATGCCCATCCGCTTGTAACAGGAACGCTAGACTTGGATACTCTTCTTGTATCCACTGTGAAAATGAATGCTCAGATGCAAGATATTCCGTCATTAGGAGCAGCAGCACATCTTCTAATGGGGGAAGAAAGTCTTCGTCTTGATCCCCATGCTGCCGGGACATCTCGTATTGACGCAGCCGTCGCTCCCGGTGATCGCGCAAGGTACTCATTGGTACTACAGTCGCAGTATGACCGTCGGGTGAGCCAAGAGGCTCGTCGTTTGATGGCTGAATACGGTGTGAGGATGGATGGTGCGATCTCGTCTGGCTTTCCGACCACTGTTCGTCGTTAGTCAATGTCTCTGCACCAGTCAGTCCGTGACTCTTTACCGATTCGTTTAGGGAATCGTAAATATAATATAGATCTAGCGCGGTTTGCGCGTGCCACTGTAGATCCAATCCGGCAGGGCTTCGATACTCAGGGTACGCCGGGTGAGCAGACGCTCAATCAGGCTGGGGTATGGAAGCGAACCCGTACCGACTGGGAGTTCGGGGCTGGTCAGCGTGAGGCTGACATGCTTGAGTCGGAGCAACGCAAGTTCTTTGCCAGTACGGGTATCAACCCGTGGGTGAAGGGCGAGTTATCTCTCCATAAGACTACAGCCGTGTCGAAGGCTTCAACCAATACGAATCTTTATATGGCTACTGCTACTGTTGGTGCCACTAGTTACGTTTACATGGCAAATGCTTCCAATATCGAATATTCAACCGATCATGGTGCAAATTGGAACGGTAGCCCTATTGTTAATCCCGCCTCTGGGGTCGTGCTGGGCGTTGCGAGTGATGGCACGAACATATATGTAGCGGGTGTAGGGGGTAAAGTTCAAAAGATCGCTGGTACAACTGTCGGGAGTAGCACCGGCAATGAGTGGAGTATGGGGGGAATGGCTTTAGACGACGGAATATGGGTCGCAAACGGTTACCTAATTGCTTCAGATGGGCCACGACTTACGGTACTTCCTTCAGATGCTGATGAATCAACCGCCAATGATATAACCTCTGCGTCGTTTTCTCAGGTTGATACTTGGTCATCGGTCATAGGTACACCGACTGGTATCTATGCGGCAGGCAACCGTGGCAACCGGGGCCGCATCTACCACATAGGTATCAACGATTCAACAGGTTCGCTACGCGCACCAGTTATCGCAGCGGAACTACCTCAAGGCGAAACGATCAACGCTTTGACCGAATATAGTGGTCTGCTCTGCCTTGGTACCTCCAAGGGTATACGTCTGGCGCAGATGTCGTTGACTACAGGCAACACGTTCGGTGGATCGGCAACAGGTTTCATCCAGTACGGGCCACGCATCGATATCACCAACGGTGTAGAGGTATTCGATTCGCAAGGTGAGTTCATCTGGTTCGGGTGGGAGAACTATAACTCACCATTCGATGCGACTACACGCTCCGGCCTTGGGCGTTTGTCATTGAAAGAACTAACCGGCCCACTTGTTCCTGCCTATGCCAGCGATCTGATGGTTACAAGTAAGATTGCTGCGGTACAAAGTGTGGTATTGAGTGGAACAACACGGTTATTTTCTATTAGCGGTGCCGGTGCGTACAAGGAACACGCAAGCAATTATGAAAGTACCGGGTCGATAGACGAAGGTAGATTCAGGTGGGGTACTACAGAGTTGAAGGCCGGTGTGTCTGTCGATGTCAGGCACAGCAAGTTACTTGCCAGTCAGTCCGTCAAGATTGAGATCACTGACGACACGGGTGGTTCCTACTATACGACTTCGGAACTAGATGATTCCTACACGCCCGGTATCAAAGCGGTACAGGTTGCATCTCAGAAAGATCCAACCGACTACGGCTTGACTGCCGCAGACCTACAGTACGTCAGCACCGTGTCGTCTGTGACAGGCGAATACATCACCCCTGTCGTGACGCTGGCTGGGCCGGGTACAAGTACCCCAACGATGTACCGGTGGACGGTGAGAGCCGTCCCCATGCCGTTCGTAGCAGAGATAATTCAACTACCTATCATCCTCACTACGCAGACTCAACATGCGAACCGTGACGTTTACCAAGATACCTACGATGACTACCAGTACGTCAGGTCGCTGCTGGAGGATCGGTCATTGGCTACGTTCGAGATGGGTGACGAGTCCCGAACGGTGCATGTGTCAGGTGTTTCATATGAGGCTGGTTCGATCAACAAGTGGTCTGATGATAATGGCTGGTTGGAAGGCGTGCTGACGGTAACGATCATTACTGTTCAAGGCGATTAGTTCGGAGAGATATGAACAATCTAACTAAACTAATTGGTGGTATTACTGCGCTGCTTCTAGCAATCGGTACCTTGGTTGGAACGATAAGCATGACTATCGGCAAGAGTCCAAACCAACCGACACCTTCGATGACTATTATCTTGTCTACTCCAGAGGAGTATGAGGACTTCATCAAAAACCATCCCTCTACGGGATAGGTGTTAGGATAGGAACGCTATGATTCCGATTACCAGCAAACGTGTTGATCTGTCTTTGCTGCATCCCAAGTTCCTAGAGCGGCTTGAACTGTTCTTCGGAGATGGACGGGTATCAGGAAAGGTAGCGGTTGTATCAGGCTGCCGTTCATACGCTGATCAGAAACGCTTGTACGACAAGTATCGTGCTGGACGAGGCAACCTTGCAGCCAATCCAGATTGGAAACGACCCGGCGGTTTCTTCTATGGTTCATTCCATCAGGAACAACCCGACGGCTATTCGTATGCAGTAGACCTACGGATCACCGGTCGCATCTCAAAACCTGAAGTAACCAGCGTTGCGAAACGCTACGGCTTCAGACCAACTGTCAAGAACAGGGATGGTTCAATCAAGGAGTGGTGGCATTTTCAGCCACGAGATGAGGACGGATGGTTCCCTTCCACCTCATTCCCAGACGACGACGCTCCGATAGAACCGATGGACTGGGCTGGACTACTTGCTTTCATCAGCGAGATTGGAAACAAGATCGGACAGTACCCGATCTCTCGTGGTAGCAAGGGGGCTGAAGTGCGTGTCGTGCAACAACGACTCAACGCGCTAGACTTTCCATGCGGAGTAGCAGACGGAATCTTTGGTAGGAAAACCACAAGGGCTGTGATGCAACTACAAAGGGTAACTCTTCTCCCTTCCAACGGGATAGTGGACGGTCATGTATGGACCGCCATGTGGAACCCACAGGTACCGCGTGGCCTCTGACATATCGTTAGCGGACTTCGCTAACCGTCCCAAGAATGGGAAAGCGTGGATCGATGATCTACCAGACGATGTGTTCAATCAGGTATGGGATGCCAGACACGGTGGTTCGATTGGTAAGGAACTGATCAACCATTGGTTGCAATCAATCGGCTATGCAGATGCGACACCCGGTCGGGTAGAAACGGTGATGTTCCGTGAGCGACGATAAGTCATTGAACGAGTTCGCTGTTGAAGGCGAAGTCATCCAAGAGATCACCAGCCTTTCCCGCAATCTGGGAAAGATCCGTACTGAACGAGATGTTCTCAAAGCACAGATCAAAGAACTTGAATCAGAACTGGAACAGGCTGAGAAGAGAGGCCAACTACTTACAGGTCTTAGAGAATCTACACACAAACCACCGGTCTGGCTCACTAAGAAAGGTAAGAAAGACAGTGGCGTCGTATGCACAATCCTTTCCGACACCCACTTCGATGAAGTAGTTCGGCCAGAAGAAATACAGGGACGCAACGAATACAACAGAGAGATCGCAGTCGAACGATTGGAAACCTACTTCCAGAAGATCATCCTGTTGACAAACGACTACATCACAGGTATGCGATACGAAGGATGCGTACTGTTCCTTGGTGGCGACATCTTCTCCGGTGACATCCACGAAGAACTAACTGAAACAAATGAAGACACGATGCTTGGATCAGTTGTCTTCTGGACAGAACAGATCGCAGCAGGTATCAACCTTCTAGCCGAACACTTCAAGTACGTACACATACCGTGTGTCGTAGGTAATCATGGTCGGCGTACACGCAAGCCAAGACACAAGTTACGGGTACGAGATAACTTCGATTGGTTCCTATCTCAGAACCTTGAGCAACAATTTAGAGACAACAAGAAGGTCACGTTCGACATAGCCACTGGCGCTGACCTGATGGTAGACGTACAAGACACCACCTATCTACTCACCCACGGTGACCAAGCCAGAGGCGGTGGCGGTATCGGTGGCATCTGGCCTCCACTCATGCGTCTGGTTGCACGCAAACGCAACAACGTAGACTTCGACTACATGGTACTGGGGCATTTCCACCAGTTGATCATGGCTCCGTCGTCTGGATTCCTACTGAACGGTAGCCTCAAAGGATACGACGAGTACGCTGCCATAGGTAACTTTGCTTTCGAAGCACCTCAGCAGGCGCTATGGATCAATGTTCCTGAGAAGGGGATTCTTTGGCAGACAAGTATTCTGGTGGAGTAAGTTCTTCTTCAATCTCTACAGGCATAGCAAGTTTCATTTGATCAACCATCCACATCACAACATCCTCAAGTTTCTTCATTCAAACCCTCTGCTTCACACATCGGGCACTCGCCATCATAGTTATCTGGATGCAACAACTTTATATCTACCTGACAGTTGCAGTTCCAACACTTCACATAACTACGGCGACGTTCATTACTCATTCAACTCACCTAGATCATAGGTAATCAGACGATCAAACTTTGCTTCATCCCACAACTTCTTAGTTAATCCATTCTCACCAGTATCCAACATGAAATGCAGTAGGAAAGAAGCAGTTCCTATTATCTCCAACTTCCAAGTCCTACTCTCAGGATCAAGCATAAGATTCGCACAATCCTCAAAATTCATTTCTTCATCCATTAGATTAAACCCCGCTCCTTAGCAATCTCGTGCAACCTTGCTGCCTCGGCAGACCAATCAACCTTCGCCGTCGATCTACGCTTCACTAACAGCAGATCATAGTTGGCTTCACCTATCTGGTCGATAGTGAACTGACCGAACTCAACAGGATTGTCAGTAAAATACATATGACATGACGCACACAAACAGAACGCATTGTCCAAATCAGTACGAGTCCATGAATACTTGCGACTAATAATATGTGCGCATTGCAACGCTTCAGTAGCACCACACTTCATGCACCTACCAAAGTCTCTGGTAATCAACGCATGTAAACGTGTTGCTTTACCCTTATCACCCTTCCCATAAATGTTAGCCATCTAGGCTGGAATAAATTTCGGTGGTGGATCTGGATTCTTCTTCACCGATACTCCTGCTGGTGGCGTATCCCACCCCTCAACATCCTGCACTATCTCAGCATCAACAATAACAGTCTCTGCTGCCTCAAGTTCAGGAGCCGCAACAGCCTGCTGCAACGAACCAACCTTCGCCTCGCCAGAAAGAATCTCCATCGGACTCGTATCCATAGCCAGACGAGGCACAACAAAATGCTTAGTCTGACCACCCGACACACGGGACCGATGCTCAAGGACCAAGCGACCCTCCATCAACCCCATAGTCTGCATCTGTTGAAGCATGGTCGCCATCGAAGGCATTTCATTCGCAGCGTTCCATCCCTTAGACTCCAACCTCCACACCCCACCGAACTTGATCTCAGGAAGGATCACATTCAATCGTGTATACGGAGAACACTTCTGCTGCCCCTGCTCTTGCTGACATAAACATGGTTCAATGTCTGTGTCCATGCCATCTGGAGTCTTCAAGGGAATGGAGACAGTCACTCCATCGCAACGGCGAAGACATCCTCCCCCAGACCATTGCTCATACCAAACATCAATGCTGTTCGGAGGCAGAAACACTCTGATATCAGAGGCACGAGTGATCACTTCCCACTGTTGCTGCTTACTACGAGGCGGCATCCACTTATTTACTTCTCCTCCATAGATGTCAGCAACCTGACAGATCGCATCATGGTCAGCGGAAGTAAACCTGAACGTGTCAAGTGCTTTCATTGCACGCTCAGTTTTAACTCCCAACCTGATACGTCCCTGTTCAGGGACACGACCAAGGTTACGTAGTGGTGTAACTTCCCTCATCATCCTCCTTATATGCATCACGCATCTTGTTCAACGCATTATTAAACACATCCAACGACGACTCTGCTGAATCATAAGCCTGACGCAACACTTCAGTCCCCCGATTCTCCTCACCCTTAGCCTCAAAGTAAGAGATCTTCTGGCGACGCTGCTTCAAGTAAGGCTTCAATGCTTCAACAACAGCGTTCACTTCCCAATAATTTAATCCAGCAATAGGTTCATACCCTTCTTCAGAATCAGGATCAAAGATCCAATCAATGCATAGGTATCCGCTTTTATCTGTCACTTACTACTCCGAATCGTTTATACAACGAGTCTGATAGTCACAATACCTGCATTGCCACACCTTGCCGTACTGATTCTCCATCATCCACCTGCCGGTACGAGAGTCTTCAATCTCTGCCGGGAAGGGAATGTCAGGATCAGAATGAGAGAAGCGACGAGGGATAAGACCCGGTTCACCACTCTCATGAACTTGATCGGTGATACCTGCCAACCGTGCAGCCTCCTGTTCAGCCAACGGGCCAAACTCATCGGGAGTAAAGTGCCACTCCGATGCGAACCTACCGATGTCATCAATTCCCTGTGACTCAGCACGTTGGGGACTGATGTTCTCCATTGACAAGTAACCAATCACCAACAAGTCAGCATCCAAAGCATTAGCGTACAATGCACCTTGCAGTACGTGAGAGTGACGCGGACCTTCGCCCTTCTCTACGCACATCTTGTAACCAAACCCGTTGATCGTCTTCAACTCCAATACGATAGTCTTGCCATCGTTGGTGCGAAGAACCAAGTCAACATGCCCGTACCCGTATTCACCCAACCGTACAGAGATCTCTTCTTCGATCGTAACAGTGTCATCAGCAGCCAACCAAGCATCAACGGCAGGCTTCAACAACTCGTGAACAACAGACCCCAACCCCATACGCCAATAGTCAGCGGTTGACGGAGGGTCTGTCTTCTCTACTCCTGCTGTCTCATACGCCACCTTGCGGGCACACATACCGGCCTGAGAGCCACGCCAACGCATGTCATCAGGGGTACTGGGTGCTTCGTTCCCGCCAGCCCAATGCTCGGCTATGCGGTGTACGAACAGGCGTGTGTCAGTCGTTGCCAATCTCATGTGTAGTTTCTCCATTCACATTCGGTGTTCCCAATAGCATATCAGCAAGCACGGCTCGCACCTCATGTTTCAGGTCGGTGCGTGCTTCACTATTAGTGAATGCTGGTTCGACAAACCTGTCGCCCTGCCAAGTCATTGCCTTTTGAACAGCATTAATAAAATCATGTCCAAGATTGCATGGCGATTCAGCACTAATGAATGAACGCAACAATACTCCTGCTTGATCAGTGCATTCCTCTTCCATGTCAGGAAGGTTGTGTGCAATATGGTATTCAAGATCATGAATTTCAACGTAATCGCTTAAGTCCAGATTCTCTTGAATATCTGCATAATCTAAGTCAACTTCAACCTGTTCAAAGGTAACACTAGCATCACCTATTGCAATTTCATGACTCATATTTATCTCCGTATCCATTCCATTTGAGTAGGAAACCTACACCACGAACCGTATTCAATTGGATAGGTCCATAGTGTGCTTTCATTTTATATACCGTGTTTTGAAACGTGACATCAGCAACAAAGTAATCTTTGTTTCTTTCAATCAACCACCAACTTCCATCACACCATTCATTCCACGGGTACTTCTCTTTAATTCTCAGATCATTATTAGATCTAATATCATGTACTTCTTTAAGCGTTAACCTCGTCGCCACGTAGCATCACCAAAGCCCTTTCAGCATACGGTGTCTTCCCATTCACAGCCTTCGTCAACGAACGCTCACGAGCCTGCGTTGTAGACAGGAACCGACTGTTGATCTTGTGCTGCTCTGCACCCTGAATAGCGTTGTAAGCCAGCCACTTCGTACCATCGAAGGACAGATGCTCCTGATCAGGACCATGCACACTACCAAACTCAGTACATTCCTTCTGCCAATGAGTCCTCATCGCACCACGATTCGCAATCATTCGCTTCTCCGCAGTCGCATGAAACTCCTGAGTCAACTCACCATCCTTGTTCTTCTTGAACGGAGGACGAGGCACAACCCGCTTGATCAACTCATCGAACTGACGGTCAGTGAACTCCTGATCCTTCAACACACGAGCCATATGCCCAACCTGTTCGGCACGCTCAATCGCCCGACTCAACACATGAACACGCTGCTCAAACGAGATGTCATGATTGATCGTGTGCTTCACACTGAACAACGGAGTCTGTCCAACCAACTGATTCGCACAGAACAACCTGCCAACCAGATCGAATACCCCGGTAGCCCACTGTGCATTAAACGAACTGATCCACATCAACGATGGTTGAATGACATCATTATCGCCTAGATCAATCGCTTCGCCAATCTCCTGAGTCAACGCCATGCGCTCACCCTTACCGAACAAGGTGCATGATGTCGTGCTGTTGGGGAACATCTTCTCAGCCATCTCGCCTACCTGCCTGTAACTACCAGACTGAGCGAACGTACCTGAATGCAGACCCAACGGTTCATCAGTATCGGTACGTACTACCCATTTGTAAAGAGGTAGACCTTTATTCTTACCTGATGGAACTGTTGGATGATCCGTGTAACCCCATCTAGCAGCAGGATAGTGAACATCAAACAACGCACCAGCATTCTCCATCACAGCCAACGCATTACCTGAATTGACATCTGACTTTTTGTTGAGCATCGGGTGTGCATACGGTTCAGTGTAACTAATCATTTCTATTTCCTTTTCTAAGGTGACGAAGAGACTCAAGTCCCTTCCGGTTAATTTCTCTTTGTTCTTCAAATGGCGTATGGGGTGCAGTAAACAACTCGTCAGGTTTCTCAGGTAACTTCACCCTCGGAGCGCCAGCCAACACGTTACGCAAGGCAGCAATGAACCCTAAAGTACGTGCTTTATCTAACTCATTACCAAATGGTTTATGTTTAATAGAACTACTAAACTGATTCACTAACCTCTGAATCTCAGCCAACTTATTACTTACTGACAATGGTTTCCCTCACTCTCTCAGCCTCTCTACATGCTGCATCAAAAGCCTTCAACCTATTAGATCTATACTTAGGTAGATACCAAAACTTGTCTCGCATATACCCAGTCAAACCACCACGAATAAACATTCCTTCATCATGACGATCATCTCTAGTCATCGCAGTCCAGATACATTCCTTCGTTACGGTACAACCAGCACATATTTTAGGTGTGACCTGCTTGATCTGTAATCCCTTACAGTTAGCATCTCGCCACCAACTATCTAAGTTCAATTCACTTGGTGCTATCAGTTTCGTACTCACGTAGCCTCATGAACTCCTCCCGTGTCATCGTGTCATACACCAACGAGTTAGTAACAGAAGGCAATCGTTTAGATTCATCCCGCTTGCCTCGCCGCTTATCATTGCGACGCTTCAACTCTGCACGATAAGCCTTCTCACATTCCTTACAACGACATTTGAAATCTTTGTACGAATTAGGAAGACCGTGCTTGAACCGACCCATTAGAAGTTAGGTTCAGGAGCAGCAGGCTTACCTCCACCATCAAAGGCAGCCTTCTCATTCTTGATAGTAGAAACAGTAGCCCAACGCATCGTCGGACCCATCTCTTTCACATTGATCTCAGCAAACTGACGCTTGCTTCCATCCTCCTGCTCAACCCGCCGGATCTTCAACGTGCCAACAACAACAACACGATCACCCTTACCCAACGACTCCGCTACATTCTCACCCATCTTATCCCAGATAGATAGATCGATGAACTCAACGGACTCCTGCTTCTGACCATTCTTATCGGTCCATTGCTTATTGATAGCAACACCAGTGTTACACACCGATGAACCATTCTCAAAGTACCGCAACTCAGGGTCACGAGTCAGGTTACCCCAACCAATCCAATCGTTACTCATTACACATCACCTTTCATAGTTTCATCCAAGGGCTGCGACACTCTGTAGTGCCATACCCCACCTTTTACACGACGACTCTCAACATGATAGCCACCGAACTTCTGCTTACGCAGATCTCTCAACCGTGCAGACACGGAAGTCTCTGATCCTCCGACTGCCAACGTCAATGCAGGCAACGTCCACCAACCAGTATCCAAAGTCGCAGCCTTCACACGCTCCAACTGATTAGACAACCGTTCATAGTCAAGGCGTGGCTGGTATGTGACACCATCAAAGTGTCGTTGTCTTTTACTTAAGTTATTCATCACCAACCCTCATCTTTTATTCGATCCATCTGTATATCAGCAGCAACGAGAGCAGCCAACTCATTGTCACACCGATGACAACCCTCATCATCACAGTATTCGCATGGCTCATCATGCCCGTCAGTTGCTGGACCTTCTAACCACGCATCATAAGTAGCCCACGGATCACCCATCAGAACGGCTCGCCTTCCAACTTGTCCCTATATGCATCAACCCAACGCTCTATGTAGTTGTATGCCATCATGATATTGGTACGTGCCTTAGCCTCAGCATCATTCAAGTTGTCGCTGTGATACACAGCATCATGAATAACACGGGTACTACTAGTCAACAGATCCTCAATGATCTTAGCCATCGTGCCCCATGACATGTCCTTGACAGGGAACCGGTAGACCTCACTGATATCGGGAGCCTCAGTCATCTTCATCCTCTGGTGTGTCGTCATCTAGATTCATATTGCTCAACTCATCAAGCAAATTCCTCGCCATCTCAAACGAGATACCTACCTCGGTGCGGTAACCAAACACCATGTTCAACCGATTAGGGGTAAGGAAAGAAGTCCTTCGCAGAGATACCGAACCTTCAAGTACAGTTATGTCACAGTTATCTACAGTTACATCAGTAATATTTCGGTAACTACCACCTGCTATATCACCACGAATGGTGTAACTCAATTCAATGTTATTTGACATCACTTTTCTCCCAGCATTTTATTGGATAGATTCATATTAAATATATTTCATTGGTCTATCTAACAATGGAACTTTGCTAACACAACTACTACATGTATCACCCGTATTGTATATAGATAAGACAGTCTTGCAATTTCTTACAGATGGTACCTTGTAACAAACCAACAAGACATCACCCTTCTTATCCTTCAACAATAAGCCGTCATCACCCTTATCTTTAGTAGGCCATACTGCATTGTCACAAACTCGGACATCAGTATCCATCTACTTGATCCTAAAGATCGGTGTCTTCAACCGCTTCTTCAAACGATCCAACCAACTAGGCTCCGGTACCTCAAGAGCCTTGATCAACTCTGCTGCTCGCTGTTGTCGCCTAGCATTCTGCATCTGCTGATACAAACGCTGGTTCCTATCTGAAATCATCCTGCCTCCTGCTGGTTATACAAGTGAGCAATCGCAACATTCTGCTGCTCAATCATGTTATGGAATGTCCTACAATGCAGAGGCCACAACTCCATAGGGCTTATCTGCTTACACCATAGCGCCTCAAACGCCTCATCCCTACCACAATCAGAACATACCCATACTGGTTCCTCATCAGGGTCACGAGTCAACCGACTCAACGCATTGATACTAAGCGGCGTCATCATGCTGTGATCACCGCAACGAGGACACATACCTTCACTCATTAGGAATCTCCTCAACCCCAAAGGCCATACCACGTAGACCACCATTCTCATCTAACACTTCAGTCTGAAAGTTACGACAGTTGCTATAGAACACAATCTGCCCATCGTTATCCTCACCAAACGCAAGCACCGTCATCAACGCCTTAGTAAGTTCGACGTTATCTTTATACTCAATCACCATTACTATTCATCCCTTCGTTTACATTTACCCACGCACCTCTCTCTCTCAAGGGGGAGGATAAGAGAGAGAGGTGCCGCTCGCAGCCTAAGAGCACTCTTTAGAGTCGCTGCGACGACTGATTACTTCCGATACTTAGCCTTCAACCCAACAGGGCGAGGACTAACCATCGTATGTGAACGCTGAGAATCAGGCCGTGTCTCAGTCAACACCGCCTCACCATTCTCCACCTTCAGAATCGTAAGGATTCCAAAGGGAGTACGAACATCAGCGGTAAACCCGCCGTCCGCACCTACATGCCGTGAACGATGGTACGTAACCGGTGTACCAACAGTACGGTGCGCGAACCTTAGGATATCTTTCATACATATCAACCCTTTCTATTTGAAGAACTTTGTACCATGACTGATTTCACTTCGACCAACTTCACAATTACAATTACCTAACGGACCAACAACACCATATACCAGAAAGTCTTCAATCAGTTCCGCTAACGCCCCCCAATCAACCGTTTCCTCCCCATCAAGCGAAGCATCAAATGATTGTGGACTAGGAAGATCAGCAGGTGCAGTATTAGGAACATCTCCAAAGACTTCATCATCATCCATAGTTCATATTCCTCCCAGCATTTTGTTAGATAGGTTCATAACAACATTACACACAACACCCAACTCTCTAGGGCAAATGGGACTCACAAGGGCGGGGGCGGTGCGCGGTCGGCTTCGTTGTAGTAGCCGTGTCGAACTCATGTTCGGGCGTCCTTCCCGAACGTGTGTTCGACACAAGAGGATGCGGAACGTGTGTTCGGGCGTCCTTCCCGAACTCATGTTCCACAGCATGTGTTGGCTGGGGTACCGGGCTGCTGCGACACGAGCCTGCGAGGGTCGTAGACAGGGCGGACTAAGCGTGGTTTCCATGATCGGTGACCGGCGGAGGGGAGCCACCCGGCGGGTGACTCCCCTCAGAGCCGGTTGCTACATCGCTTCCGCCTCGGCCTGTGCCTCGGCACCGGCGTGCGTGGCGTTGCGGATGCGGTCCGCAGCCTCCTGCTCCATCCGAAGCGCCGCGTCCGCGCCCCATATCAGTTTGCGGCCTTCGTCCAGCCACCGGTCCATCGCGTCGGCGTCGTCGCAGTCGCGGATCTTGACGACGGCCACCCACCGGTACTGGTCGAAGCACCGGGACCGCAGCGCGTCGGCTGCCATCGACCGGTCCTGCGTGACGACGACCTCTTTGCCGGTCTGCCGGTTGTACATGCCGACGAGGCTCTGGCTCTGTTCGACGGTGCCCTGCTCATCGCGGGACAGGTTGAACTGGATGAGTCGGAACTCCATCGGTCGGTCAACGGCCTCTGGTGCGCCGGTCTTGGGGTTGACCACTTTGGGCTGGTACGCGACCATTGCGAGGCCGTGCGTCAGGTTGCCGTCGGAGTCCACGAGAAGCGCATCCTCCGTGATGTGCTCCTTGGGGAGGTAGGGCTTGACATCCACGAGGTCGCCCACCTCGCTGTGCTTGTGGACGACCAACCGGGACCGGTCGGGAGCCTTGACGTACGCAGGCTCGTGGATCGAACGCACGACGCACCGGGACTGGCCGGTCTTGGGGTTGATCACGTGGAGCAGTTCCACCTGCTTCAACGGTTCGTGGAGGAAGTCCTTGTACGGCTCGTACTCCACGGGTGTCGTTGCCCGGTCCGACGGGATGATGACCAACTGGTCCCCACTGGGCGACCAGAGGGGGAGGAGGCCAGACTTCTCGGTCTGGTAGTAGTACGTACCACCGGGCTTGCCGGTGTCGTTCCACGTACCCTTCCACACGGTCCGCCAGCCCTTGAAGGTCGTCATGGGGTTCTTGGTCTTGTCCCTGTCGGCCTTCACGAAGTCGTTGGCGTGGTCCACGTTCTTGAGCCAGCGGAGGATCGCCCGCTGGTCCTGATCGAACGTGCCGGTCAAGGAGGACTCGGTATCGTCCGCCTCCACGGGGTCGGGATCGGAGAGGACTTCAAGGCCGAAGTCGTCAAGGTCGGCGGGAAGCACCATCGTGCCCTCGCCTTCGTAGTCGTCACTCATAACGGTTCATCTCCATTTGGTTGAGGGACAGGTGGATTGTCCACGTTGTCCGGTTTCCGTCCGAATACTTGGACAAGTATCGGCTTGTTGCAGTCGTTGGGACTGCGATCTTTGCCGCCCTAGCAGCGGTTTCGAAGTCGTCAAACTTCCAGAATGCGTTGATCAGGGGTGCAGTAACTGTGTACCTGATCGGACCGGGTTCGAACCCGATTTCGGTTATCGACACTCGCAGACTCATTCGCATCCCAGCATCTCCTTTGAGTAGGTTCACTTGCGCCCCTTCCGTCGTAGTGACCGCACTTCCTGCCACTCCCAGACGAGGAAGAAGACGAGTCCACCGACTATTCCCAACATCCCTAGAATGAAGATGATGAGGCCAAGGAACAACTTCGGTTCGGCTAACAATTCAGACAACATACAGATCCAATCATTTCGGCACCTCCCCCACCCGGTGTGGGGCAAGCGGGTTCTGATCACGCGTTGTCAAATTGGCACGGATCGTATTTCGGCTGACGCTCTCGAACGGGTGTACGACGGCTTGCCGTCGTAGGCGCCCCCGGCGCCGACACCTGTTCGGGAGACTCAGACGAAACTCGGTGATTCACCGGTTCTGGAGTCGAACTCATGTTCGAAACTCGTTTCGGACATGTGTTTGGCTTCAGGGAGGGCTGAATCACTAGCGAACGTACGGTTTGACGGCGTGTGATAGAACGAATCGAACGTGTGTTCGACGCCCTCCCTTTCGCTTGCGTCGAACTCACGTTTGAGGCGACGCCAAGCCCCACACACTTTCACGAGTGGGTCGAAATCTCTGATTTCGGGGACCCACGGTAACTAACGGACCTTGCACCTGCGCGCCCGCGTCGCCCGATGGTATCTTCGTGCCACCGACGCCACATCTCTTTCGCTTCGTGGCGTTGGTGAGTGCGAAGTCGGGCTGTGGTGCCCTCTAGGTCGGGACGACACACCGTCAGAGGGCTTCGACATGTGTTCGGCGCATTCATGTCGAACTCATGTCCGTAAGCCTGATGGCGCTGTGGCGTTCCGCCCGATGCGCTGGTCCAGCGGGCGCAAGCGCTGGTCCCCCCGAAGGGGCCGCCGGAGGCTCCCGCCCCCGGCAGGGCCGCCGGAGGCAACCTATCGCCCACAAAACGTTCAGTACGGGTGGCAGTAGTGTCTGTCGTTGAGTCCGACGGAGTACGGGGACCTGCTTACGGATGAACGGTCGATGACAAGCCACGGCTCTCGGATGATTGACCTCTAGAGAATCACGACGCCAGAGGCGGCGATGACTTCTCTTTGGTCAAACAGCCGGTGGCGACAGAAGCGACCATTCAGCCGTGCAGACGCCCCGCACGGACGACGAGGGAAACGACCGCGACGCCCTTGCGGCGCGATTAGGCCGATAAGAGAGAACTGCTTACGGATGTACAGACGCCGAAGGCGGCGATACAGCCGTGCAGACGCTCTCGTTCGGGAATCCAGACACGCTACCCGTACAGCCCCACCGACTTGCACCGCAGGCCCGCCACAAACCGTTGAAACCACAAGGGTACCGGGCCACGAACCAGCAGACTTGTTGGGGATAGAGGGGAGGATTTGGGCAGGACATGAATGATTTCATGTCCGTCGCCCTAATCTGTGGGGATTTGCAACCGTGTTGTGGTGTTTGCCAATGTTTCATGGGGGGATGTACCCGCACCCCCGCCCATAGATAAGTGTCTGGCTTGTTTGGGGGTGCGTGGACACCCATGTGTTTGGGTATAGGCACCCCTTGGGTCCCTCCGTCCGTTTGTAGGCACGGTTCGGCCTGCACCTTCGACTGTGTTGGGTGCTGCCCCTGCGCCTCTTGGCTTTTGTGCAGGGGGCAGTTGCCCTTTTGACGGGCGAA
>Ga0208919_1001051_pt1 | contig 16669 bp, 17 predicted proteins | sample 4_EtaG_FD_184076 | JGI IMG/M metagenome (GOLD analysis project Ga0208919, IMG submission 184076) | Marine viral communities from the Subarctic Pacific Ocean - 4_ETSP_OMZ_AT15127 metaG (SPAdes) (version 3) | ecosystem: Environmental > Aquatic > Marine > Oceanic | place: Pacific Ocean | collected...
TTTTCATTATAAGTCAAGCCTTTTTTAATCTTTTTATCTTCTTTTTAATACCTTTGTTAAGGTAGTAAACGTATCTGTTTTTACTCTTTCTCTTCTTAAAGAATACATCAGGATCCTTTGCTTCCCACCTTGCACGTATTCTTCTACTGTATGGTTTGATTGGTTGACTTAGAGACCTACTATGATATTCCTTACCATCTACCATCAGAACTCTACCTGCACCAGTTTCACCAATAAACTCAAAGTTACTAGCTCTGTAAATTACACCTGTATGTCCGTATTGTTTGTCTGCGAATGATATTATAACTTCGTAATCTGTATTTTGTTTCAACCATTTAATAGTTTGAGCTATGAAAAAACTCTCTGTATTCTTAGGTGTATCGTCAATACAAACCAATCTTCTCAACTCCACACACCTATCAGGATTTATGGGATTGTATGCTTTTGCAGTATTTGGCATGGATGGTATGGCATACATCATAGCACCTATCATCTTTGGAATACCAAAATTACCTGGAGCAAATAATGCAAAACACTCCAAACCTTGTATTCCGTTGGTGTTATGACTATAGTGGTGTTTATGAATAAACTCCTGTATAGCCATACGAGGAACTACCTCAACTGTATAATCCTTAAAATCAGGCAATTGTTCTTATGTCTGTACCACTTGATTCAAAGTATAAACCAACTGATTTAAGTTGTTTATCTTCTACACCAAACTTTTTTAACATAGCTGACAGTTCCATCTGACCTGCTTCGGTCAACATATACATTTCGATAGCATCAACTGCTTCTCTAACACTAACCTCTAAGTCATTACGAACTACATTTACCATCCATTGTGGATAATCCATATTCTTTTTCTTCTTTCCCTTGATATACTTCAAGTAGTAGTTTCCTTTTGGAATGATATCCATATACGTTTTGTATATTAGTTCAGGCTTTAAATTGTATTTCTGAACCTCATTCACTATGGGTAGGAAATCTGATCTCATTGATAAGAATCGATTTACAAGAAATGTCGACCAACCCTTTTTGTCTTCATCAGAAAGGGATTCCCAAAATCCTTTTTTCTGAAATTTGGTGATTTGTTTTAGATAATCAAATACACCTTTACGTTTAACTGTCTGTTTCTTCGCCAAGTTCTTTACCTGTAATATCAGTTCCTTCAAGTAGTTTTGCTGGAACGTGTCCACAATTACCACAACTATAGACTTGAATAGGAACTATTCCCTCTTGTCCATTTGGTGACATAAGTGCTGATATTTTCTTCAAGACAAATGATGTGATGAACAGATAGTTCGTACATTTTTCACATTGTAAAGTCTCTGCTTGTCCTAAATCAACTTGAACCTGTGCTTTTGGTTTTTGTATTCTACCTTGTGGGTGCATACTCATTTTATTACTCCTAATAATTCAATTAACATAGCCATAAAGTTTATTTCCTTATCGACAACTTGCATATCGGACTGTTCATATCTGGCTAATATCAATATAACAGCTGCCATATTACCTGCTGCAAACTCATCCACATTATCATACAATAATCTGAAACAATCTGAATAATCTCTGATAGCATTGTCAGCAAGTAGTTGTCTTAGATTTGCGAAAGCAGTCTTCTTATCTTGTGTTTTAAGAATATCCAACACTTTCAATTTATAATCATTCTGAATGGTGCTTTGTCTATCCATAACAACCTTATTATCAACAACACTTCTTTGTGTAGCATTGATAATCTTTCTAACGTCAGGATAACTACTATCAATCAGAACTTTTAAGTCTTCATTGTCATAGGTTATACTTTCTAACTCCATCACCTTAGTAAGATGAACAGCCACATCTTTCTTACTTGGTGGTATAATCTCAAATACTTGGCAACGGCTCTGTAGTGGATCGATTATTCTTTCTACAAAGTTACAAGTCAAGATAAACCTACAATGTTTACTAAAGGTTTCCATTAGATTACGGAGAGCTGCTTGTGCGTTAGGTGTAATATAATCACACTCATCTAAGACAATCACTTTCATATCCTTGAAACCAATCGTGGATGCGAATTGTCTCACCTTATTACGAACTGTATCTACACTATTCTCATCAGATGCGTTAATGTATAGATAATCACACTCAATATTCTTAACAATCAGTTTAGCAAGTGTTGTTTTACCTGTTCCAGCTCTTCCATATAAAAGTAGATGTGGAACATCATTTGATTTGATGTATCTCTCTACCTTTGCTTTTAAATGTTCGTTACCAACATAGTTTTCTAACTGAGTTGGTCTATATCTTTCTACCCATAATGAATGTTCAGCCATTTATTATTTCCTTTATCTGGTTTAATTCTGTAATTCTATTCTTTGTTTCAATGTGTTGATTGTAAGGTTGATCCATCAAGATAAAACCATGTTCCATACCTCTTCTTTTAATCCAATAATTGTAATTGTTTGGTGAATCATCTACTAAATAATCTACAGGCGTATTTGGTTTATCAATACCTCTTCTAAAGTATATCGTATCAAAGTTAAGTTCGTGTTTACCCAACCAATATGCAGTATGATGTCTTGCGTGTGGTTTCTGAGATGTAACACATACAAATCTAATACCTACCTCTTCACCCCATAAAATCAAATCTTTCATTTGTTGAACATTTTTTTCAAATGCTGGTGACTCACCCATAATTTCTTTTGAGTACTCATCCCAATATATCTTTTGTATTTCAGGCTTATCTACTGTAAAATTGTCCGACAATTTCCAATTATTAATACCTGTGTAATCTTCAGGCAAATAGTCTGGATAATGTTCTTTAACTACTTTTTCTAAACCTTGACAGAAATCTCTCAAGACTCCATCTACATCTATTCCTATTACCATAAGGTTGTATTTCTCCAATTTATTATACCAGAATATACGAATAAAAACCAGTATAAGTCAAGTCTTTTTTCAGCTATCTCTTCCCATTATTTTTTTAAGGTCGTCACCCCGATAGAAATCAGTTTGTGATTCTTTTGAGTTTTCATAATCATCCAATATTTTTCCTCTAGCACATTCATATATCCAATCGGAACGTAGGTATTTTTTTGATAAAAACCCTATTTGATTATAGTCAAATAGCCTATTATACTTGTAGTTATTTAAATTAGGAAATTCATTTCCCCAACTACTCAATCCTTTACCACCTCTGTAACCATACTCACCTTTTTCTTCATTCACCAAATCAGCTGCAACGTATGCATCATATCTTGGTTCAAATCCACCTATCTCCTTAACAGTTTTGTATTGCATAGCTAAGAAACTTGGTCTAACACTTACAAGGTTTTTGATTGGTTTATCAAATATATGTCTGTTCTCTTCTTTAACATAATCAACTGCTCTCATACCATCAAACTCTTCCTTAATACCAACATCAATAACCTTATTATAGTCATAGTTTTGAACAAGGTAGTTAGCACCATTACCCATAATCTTGTATCCATCTAAAGTAAGAATATCAATAACTATTTTAATAAATTCAAAATCCTTTATGACTAAATCATCGTGCATAAAGAAACACACATCTTCATCATCTATATCAAGATAGTTTATAGCTTGTTCGTATGCACCATACTCTTCTCCACCATTAGGAAATACCTTATAATCAAAGTTTTCTTTTATAAAATCTGTAGGTTCTTTATGACAAGACCAAAAAACGTGAATACTATCTGGATTGTATTCTTGTAACGTATTAAAACCATTTAATACTGTGTCTTGATTCATGTGCCATCCACATATTATAAATCTAACCATACAATTCCTTACTTAAATATTCATGTAAAACTTTATAAGCTAATCTATTTGGGTGAATACCATCAGGATAAAAATATTTTGGATTATCTAACATCAGCTGATATCTATCACTACCCATTTTCTCTATTTTTAAAAAATGTTCCTTATCATCAATTGATTTTTTCAACTCTTCCATATACGATGGTAAAGGATACACAAAAGATTTTACTGGTTCTTCAATTGTATGTTCTCCAGTCATCGTCAAATTTACTGCACTTTGACATATACATTTAATTCCATATTCTTCAACTACACTTGGTTCTAATGTATCAGCGACACCACCAATCAAATAGATTGGAACATTATAAATGGATTGTGCTTCTCCTAATAATTTATAATATTCTTTAGCCATATGAATATCTACATCCCTAACACTCATACCATCTTTTAAATTTTGAATCCATTCTGCTGACATTCTTGTTATTTCTGTTTCAAAAACTAAAGCAATATCAAATTTTAAATGTGGATTTTGTCTCATGTGAAATTTATAATCTTCCACTATACCATAATTCCAATTTCCTTGTCGTGAAAAGTTAACTACAAGATGTCCATCATCAGTAAAATATTGTGTTAATCCTGTATGATTTAACTTCATAGAACCAGCAGTTTCACCATTGGCAAAACTATCTCCAAATATTGCTATATTCATCTTATTTATTCACCAATTGTATTAAAATTATTGTAAATGCTAAAGCTAAGCAAATACCTGTCTTCCAATTAGGTATCTCACCTAATATACCCCAAGTCATTACTGCAAATATCAAGTTACCAAGACCAAATCCTATTAATCTGATATTCCACACATAACCAAAGTGTTCATATGAAAGTCGTGTTGAATAATAAAACAGATAACTTATTGGTAATCCTGCTAATATTATCCACCATTGAGATTTCATAAAATCCCACTTGAATTGTCCGTTCATGTGAAAAAATGCTATTATGTGTCCTAATATACTAAGACAGATAGCTCCTATTAACTTACTCATAATTTACTTTCCTATTTAAAAAAGTACTCAATACTATTCTCTGAGCACGTAAACTTTGTATCTTTCTCACTTGGTGTATAGGGTCATTTTTACTAAAATCAATTAAAGCACAATAACCAAATTTTGGTTGTAAAACATACTCTACTTCACCTAATTTTTGTTTTTTTCTTACAACTAACTCTCCACCAAAAATATTTTTCCACTCATCATTCAAGTAAATCAACAATGAAGCATGTGCCTTAGAGTGTGCGTCTTGGTGTGGTAAAAAACAATCATTGTAACGATAAATTTGTATGTTTGTTGCTGATATACCTTCTAATAATGTAGGTATATCATAAAAAAAATCATTTACCTCAGTAATATATTTAAGATATTGTTTATAATATTTTTTACCTTTATCTTCACTAGATATAGCATCTAAATCTATTTTATGAAAATGTTGAACTCCACCATCTTTAACAGAACTATCCCAGCTACAAGGTGGTTTAAAACACACATCACCTAAATTTGGATTATTTCTAATAAAACTATCTAAGTATCTTAAATTTTTATTAATTTCTTCACCACGAATTTTAAAAAAAGTACAACCATTTGCAAATAGTTCTTTTTTATTTTCTTCTGTAAAATCAAAGTTTTGATTCAACTTTAATCTCCTCTACAGGCGGAACATATTGTTCAGGATCTGTAGGATATGGTTTTGATTCATATTTTAAATTTTTCATATACTTCTTATTTTCTTTTTTATTTCCTATGAAATAAATGTAACGATGTTTCTCAGGTTCTTTTCTTCTCCAAAACGTATGTCCTATACCTGCTTTAAGCTTCTCCACATTATGACTTCCCCAAGTAGCGGATACAGTTCTACTATGTATCCACTCATAAGGTTTAACTAAAGATACTGAATGGTTTGGCATTAGATTTAATCCTGCTCCTTGATACAACCAATTAGTAGCTTTGTAAATACCACCTAAATGTAACCTATCTGGATCTGCATAACTGATTAATACCTTAGCATCCTTATCGTATTTTTTTAACCACTTGAATGATTGTGATATTGAATATGATTCTATATTCTTACCATAACCATCGTGGATGAATAATCTTGTCAACTCCAAAATATTCTTTGTTTGCAAGATTTCTTCATCTTTGAAAATAGACTTCATAACCGATCTTCCTACAGGATAGCCATAAGTCATACAACCAATAAGTTTCTCTTGATTCATATCCTTAAAAAAAGGATGTGCTTCTTCTGACTTATAGAATATACCTATGGCGTACCTACAAGAAGAAAATTTATGCGAATAGTGATTGTCTACAATCATCCTCTTCGCAGTTTTCTTATCTATTTCCTGTAGATAAACTTTTGATTTATCTACATATTCTTCCATTAGTCTACAGTAGTTTTAGCTACTAATACGTAACTTGAATCGAAATCATCTACCTTGAAACTAACCTTAGCCAACCCTTGACTTGAAACATAAAGAGTTGCTGATTCACAATCTTTATTTGCAGTTAGAACTTCTTTGAAAGTATCTGCATCAAAGAAGATAGCATCATCAAGAGAAGATATTTTCTTAGCTTCTACAGGAATAGTCACCTTGTTTGATTGTGTACTTGAACTATAACCAATAACAACCTTTGCTTCTACACCATCCGATAGGATTGCGAAAGTAGAAACATCACTCAAAGCACCTTTACCTGATATGAAAGAACTGATAAAATGTTTATCTATCTTTAGTTCTAACTCAAAATCAGGAACATTCGTCAAATCTGGCTTCTTAGAAACCACATCAAGACGAGCTAAACCATAGTTGACTTTTGTGTTGTTACTTTTTTGTTTGATTACCAATTGTGATACGACATCACCAACTTCATTAGCTTCAACAACCAGCTCACCATCTACTACATTCAATAACTTGATTAAGTCTTGTATCTCATACAATCCCATCTCATAATCACCGAAACCATTCTTAGCCAGAACGATATCACCAACACAACTCTTTGCTGAATTGATGAATGAACAACTAAGTGTATCTTTTGTTGAAACGACAGGTGCAGATTGTGTCTGACCACCTAAATAGAATCTGTTGACAAATCCCATCAGCGTTTGTTTATCCATTTTGTAACTCCTTTATATACATATATATAAGTATCATGTTATTTCTCCAAATTAAAAGAATTTATTAAAACCAAAATCATCATTTGGTTCTTCCCATTTTAATGCTTCATACAACATCTTGACTTTCTTAGCCAATGCTTGTTTGTAAATCTTATCTGTATCGATATATTGTTTTATATAATCCAACACTTGTGGAGGATCTTCATGTCCTTTGTAACATATAGTTTCAAACTTAAAAGGATTATCTTTTAAATAAGTCCACTTAATCTTTTCACCATTACCAACTGATGGATATTTTTTATTCAGTTTATTAATCAACAAAAAGTTATTATAATTAATTGCTGATTTAATATGAACTGGAGTTCCCTTTTTAGCATTGAGAATACCCTCACCCATTGATATAAATTTCTTAACATTCTTAGCTGAAGTTGGCATTGATATTGTATCATAGTTTTTTAACTTCATGGATTTTTTAAAGTTAAGAATAAACTCATTAATCTTTAACATTGGAACACCTGCTAATATATCTTCTAATACCTTAGTTAAACACTCTTTAAATGCTGCAGGGAAACTTGAACGAACTATATCTAAACCTTTGACGTGAAGTTTATTTACCTTAACACCATTATCATTGATAATCTTCATACCATATCGTTTCTTAGTAACAAATAAACCACTCTTAGCAATTAATTCCTGCTTAATCTCAAACCTATGTTCGTCTATATTACAAAACTTCTTAGCAAATAAATCATATGAGTCGTTTAAATACTTTTGAACATCCGATGCGATTTCTAATATCTTTTCTGTAACTATAGCTTCATCTTTAATATCAACGTGTGGATATTTCTTCTGAATGATAGGAATAGCAGAATAAAAAACCGAATCTGTATCAATGTAAATACAATAATCTTCTTTGTCTCCTACCACCGAATTGTAATAATGATTGGACATCCTCTTTGTGTATTTAATCAACTCAACACCTGTAGTTGTGGTTGCTTCTGCATTATCTAAATCATAAAAACGAAATATAGGTAATCCCAATACACCATACAATGAGTTTAGAACAACCTTTTGAATGTATTGTCGTCTATCAAAGTATGCATATTTTTCTTTATCACCTTGTTCAGCAAATTTCTTAGCTAACTTTCTAAACTGAACTCTATCATCGAACCACTTTTCTAATAGTGTTGGTATAAGACCTTTTCTATCTTGTGTGTATAATACACCATTAGAAGATATAGATACATTATGAGTTTCTAAAAAGTTCTTAAACTCACTTGTGGTTAGTTTAGCACTCTCCTTACCATTCTTATCTTTAATACTGTATGTTCTATCAACACCTTTAAGGAATGGTTCTACATCCCAACTATCTAACTTACCCAACTTAGTTTCAGGAGATATGTTCAAACTCATAATGATAGATGGATACATACTTGTAATATCTAAGTCATACACCCATTCATGTTTACCTTTTTGTGGATCCTGAACATATGCACCTGCAAACTTATCTTTACCATCCATCAATTGTTTATTTGCTTTTATCTTATTTGGTGCTACGATACCAACCTTTTTAAGATACACAAGAATAGCACCCTCAAGAAATCTTGATGAGTAATAAACATCTTCATAGGGAACGTGTCCCAAATGACATATAGCTCTAGCGATATCAATGAAATCCAACTTTTCATCAAGTTTCTGTAAGATGATAACGTCATTTATATTGTATTCTACAAACTTATTTCTATCACCATCATACAAATCATTAAGTGTTCCCTCATAAGCCACCTTATTTATACCAACTTCTAACTCACCGATATCATCTAATCTATACGAAGACCTCTCACCAAATGTAAGTTTTCTATATAACTCAAGATAATCAAGTGAAGCCACACCTGCAATCTTATATGTTCCTTTATACTTTTGATAGTCTACTATACCGATTGGTGATAGACAATTAGCAGCTTCTTTACCTAGTAATCTTTGAGTGCGATTGTAAAGATAGGGAACGTCAAATCTATCACTATTCCAACCACTAATGATTGTTGGTGATATCTCAAGATATTTTGTATAGAATGCCTTTAGTAAGTCTCTCTCATCTTTGAATTTGATAACGGTTGTCTCACCAAACTGATTTGTATTTACTTTGTTCTCCACATCAAGAACATAACAATAGTATTGTCGGGTTAATGCATCATAAAATGCAATAGATGTGATTATATTTTCAGCTTTGTTTACATCAGGAAAACCTTGTGTAACCTCAACCTCAATATCAAAGAACATAACACGATGACCCTCAGATACCTCATCTGAATCTGTATAGTTATCAACTAGATATCTAATCTCTGGTGCAACATCAGATTCAAAAGGTGTGTCGGTTTCATCTATTCTACTGATAGGTAATTTACGTAACTTATCACCATACAATGATGTATGAGTTCCTTTACCATCTTTTACATAGGCGTATTGACTGAAAGGTACAACTGAGTACCCTTTTTTGTCATCCCAAATATGGATTCTTCGTCTCTTAAACTGATAAAAGATGTTTTGATATATAACTATACCTCTTTAATTTGATGTGTGAATATACGAATAAAATAGTATGTAAGTCAAGCTTTATTTTATTTCTTCACCTGGTATTTCACAACTGTCGTTATTACAGAATTTATCTATTTCTGCTTCTTCGTTTTTGATTACACCGAATGTAAGTTTACCAAGCTTTTTAACTTCCTTGTTGTATGTCTTTTCGTTAATAGCTTCATATGGCATCTGTTGATAAGCACCATAGTCGTGTCTTGGTAATAAAGAAATACCTTTCAAATGATATTGAAAGTAATTTAAAGCAGGTGCAATTTCATTAGCTTCTGTTTCAGGATCGAATGTTACAGTACAACTCACTTGGTTGTCAGCCCAATGTCTTTGCATAAATGCTGCTAGACTGAATTGTTCCCAAATAGAAAGTTCTGATGCAGTTCTAATACCCTCACCAACATCTACTGGAACTTCAACAACCATTGTTGTATCTTCCGAACCAAATGCAGGTTCTAACTTATATCCTGCTTTTTTCAATGGTTCTAATAACTCTGAATGATTTGAAAGTCTTACCCTCCTGATATAGAAACGACTTTCAGGATAATGTAGCCCTGGAGTAGCACCAGCCAATAATGAGACTGTACCACTTGGTTTAACTGAAGTAGTTTTGATGGAACGTGGTATTGCAAACCAATCACTATACATCTTATCCCACTCTTGAATTGTATCATATCCACCCTCTAACCAATCTCTAAACTCATTTAGTCCACGATTAGTTATGAATTGTGCGACACCACTTACACTACATCCAATTCTTCTGTTTCTCAACATCACTCTGTTTGTGTCACTCCAATGTGTTCTACCAAGTGTTACCGATTTGGCATACAGATAAGCGTATTTAAGTGTTCTCTGATAATCCTCTAACGAATCATGATTACTTGGAAATGTCTCTACTAAACAACATAACTCATATGATTCAAGTGATTGTTCAAGACAAGGATTACCACCAGCTACTCTATGGTCTTTATTATCACCACCATTCTTCATCCTTGAGTAGTGTCTCATATTGTCTAACCAAGCAAAACCTGGTTCACCATTATCTACAATACGTTTTGCAGCTTCTGTATAATCCATACCAAGTTCTGCAAAGATAGAGTTATTAGATGTCCACCCATACATTTCTCTGTGTGGATTTACTTTGTAATTCTTTAAGTCCAAGTATTCTTCCGAATCAGGGTCACCAAAAACTATCTCAGCAGTTCTACGAACATTTCCAGCTACAACACATTTACCTATAAGGTTCATTATGTCTACGATTGTAGTTACTGTAATTGGTTCACCACTATTCTTTTCTAATACTTCTCTGATACTATCGTGAACTTCTTGTAATGGTTCAGGACCACTTGAAACACCACCAAAACCCTTGATTGGTTCACCAGCTTTTCTTATTTTCTTGTAATCGAACTTTATATCTGATGTTCCATGAAAATAACTTTCTAATAGTAGTCTAAGTGATTCTACCCAACCCTCTCTTGTATCAGGTATCTCAAATATTTCTTTGTTTCTACTCTTATTTATACCCTTTACTACGATTTCACCAGCACCCTTAGTGTCAAAACCGACACCAACACCTAACATAGAGGCATCCATAAGGAAACAGAATGGTTTTGAATAATCTTCTTTGATTGTTGATGTTGATACGAATGCACAATTGTTAAGAGCTGCATATAACCCTTTTTCTTCGGTGATTGCTGTTCCCATAGCCCATAAACCACGACCAGGTGGTAGGAACTTCATATTAAATATTCTGTCGTACATTTCTTGTGCTGATTTTTGAGCTTGCCATGCATTCCAACCCAATTGATAGTTATCAATGTGATTCTTTTGCATTGAGTAAGTTCCCTCTACAACTCTTTGAACTGTTTCCCACCACCTCTCGTTCTTACCATCGTCTTTAATACGAGAATATGTTCTCATGTAAACCAATTCTCCTAATCCATTAAAACCGAAAGGTGCTTTCTTTCTCTTATACTTACTGACGAAATTTTCCGATAACTTAAATTTTTCCATTTTCTTCTGGCTCCTCCTATTTCCTGTAAACTTTATACAATGATAACTATAATATATATCAGATTAAAAACAAACTATTTAATTTTTTTACTATTTTTAAATAATTTTTTCTTATTAGTTTTATTCAAAGCCATCTACATCACTTTGTTTCATGTCGTTGTACTTACTTGCCAACAATTGTCTCTTAAATTCTTCACTATTATCCATCTTACCTTGTTGTTCTTTACCTGGTTGAGTCGTGGATTCATAGATTTCTATCTGACCAAGATTGGTATTCATACTCATTGGATAGGTTACACCATCAATACCAAACCTATTCTTAATGATATGACATCTTGCAGTATGACTTAGTTTATCTTCAGCTTTTCTACTGATACTCAATACGAAATCAGCAATCATAATCTTACTGTATGCCTCTGCAATCTTTGTTGCTTCTATCACTTCTTCTTCTAATGCTGAACGATTTGCTTGTGATGCAGTCCATATTGGAACTTTGAACTCACCAGCTAATCCTCTTAACTCTTCATACACAGCACCCAACTGATGTCTTACCTCTCTCATACCACTATTATCTCTCAATATATCGGCGTAATCAACAATAACCATATCAGGTTTTATATTCTTTAGTTCTAATTGTTTTAGATGTGCTGAAAGTGTATTAACAGTTGCTGCACGTGTTGGATAGTATTTAATAATCATCTTACCCTCAATAGAGTCGATGATTTTCTTCACTTCATCTTTTTGAAACTTAATGTTTTGTGTAGTTATACCACTAAAGACAGTATCGTATCTTAAACCAACATAGGTTTCATTCAATTCTAATGTATAATGAACTACAGTAAATCCTCTTTTTAAAGCACCTGCTGCTAAACTCTGAAGTAACCACGTCTTACCAACACCTGCTGGCGCAACTACAACACCTAATTCACCCTCACCTAAACCACCATCCATAATATCATTCGTAATATCCCACGGCGTTTTGATTGTAACTCTTGTAGACTTAGTTAATCTTTCCTCTATACCTACGTTATAATCATGTCCAATATCTACAGCAGTTCCAGCTTTCATAGCACTATCTATGACTGTTTTTATACCATCATAGTTTTGATTTTCTAATAGAGTTACAGATTCCATAATAGCAGATTTGATAACTTGGTTCTTACAAAACTCTAATGTTTTCTCTTGAACAAACTGTAAGTCTGTTGCTTCTCTATGTCTCCAAGCATCCTTTAGTGCTTCTACAACTGATATCTTCAACACATCATTCTCAACATCATCTATTGCTATCTTGATAGCCTCTAATGTAGGTGTGGTTTTATACTTTACAAAGTAGTTATGTATTTCTTGAACCAACCATTTATTTGAATCAGATTCAAAATACTCTGGCTCAAGAACTTCCATGATTGTTTGTAAAAACATCGTGTCAGTTAAGCAAGATGCTATAACTTTGGATTGGAATGAAGTTCCAAATTCTACTAAAGAAGTGTTACTCTCCATATATCTCTTTCGTGAGTCTTGTTTTTGATAAATTTAATTTCTTCTGTCTATACTTGTCTTTCATCTTCTTCAAAATGGTATCTTTATTTCTGTAGTAATAATCCATTTGCCATTTTCTTTGAGCTTCTTTCTTTTCCTTTGCTGTGAAATACTTCTTCTTTCTACCCATTGGTTTGCTCCGCATACTTATCCATAGTGGTAAATGTCTGAGCTAACCAACTACTTACATTTGGTAGATTTTGAAATAATCTGTCTTCCATAAACATGGATTCAAATTTGAACTTTACTAAACGTCTGATAGGACCTCTGATAACATCGATTAATTTTGTTTTAGTTGAAGCACTTATGTTCACATCTTCTAACTGCATCAACTTATAGTTACGTTCAAGTAACTCCTTATTCTGTAATATTTTCACAAAGAAGTTTCCATCATCATCTTTGTGTTTGTGTGCATATTTGTATATCTCTTGTAGACTATAATTATTATTCTCAACTCCCAAAGTTGGTATATTTTTTACCAATGTTTTAGTGGCTATTCCTTTTACACCATTTATATTGTCAGACTTATCACCCTCAAATATTTTAGCCATAATAAAGTTCTCTGCAGTTACACAATACTCTTCTAAAACTGCTTCTCTGTCATATAGTTTCTTTTTTGTAGGAGACCAAACTTTGATATCGTCTGATACTAATTGTAAGAAATCTTTGTCGGTTGACATGATAATCTTTTCACCATCGGGTATTACACTCTTTGCGATATAAGCTATAGCATCATCTGCTTCGATACCATCTACGGATATATTAGTTACTGGTAATAATTCAAGATACTCTGCAACTCTTCTGAGTTGTAGATACATATTCCGTCTCTCATCCTCTACGTTTTCTAAACCTGCTACTCTATTAACTCTGTAAGACGTTCTACGTTTGTTTTTGTAATCGGAATATAATTTACGGCGGCGGTTGCTCCCACCCTTGCCATCAAATACTATGATAACACGAGTGGGATTAAACATATTAATGGCAAATCCTATGCTTTTAAGGAAACCAACAATGCCACCAACATGAACGCCGTTGTCGTTTAGAGTTGGCATTACGCTGAATACTCTGATAAAAGTATTCAAGCCGTCAACTATTAGTACTTTTTTGTTTGTGTTCTGAAAGTTAACAGAACCACCTTTTTTCTTTATCTCATTCAGTATGGAAAGGTATCTGGCGTTTGACATCACTCACCAACCACCTCTTCCGTCTCAACTACATCATCTATTCCCAAATCCTTCATATCATATTTCAATATAACTTTTTCGCATATCTGTTCGTAAACGAATGATTTGAAATCAGGGTCTGATAGTTTCTCTCCGAATTCTTTTGATTGAAACTTGTGTTCTGCTCCTAAGTGGTCTGTAAGTGTATACCATGCACCAGCTTGTTTTACAATCTTATGGTCTTTCATTACTTTTAACCAACTACCTACATCATCAATACCACTTTCAAAGTATAAAGGGAACTCACAACTTCTCAAAGGTGGACCTAAACGATTCTTGATAACTTGTGCAAGTATCGTCATACCAATAACGTGATTCTTTTTATCTTTGATTTGACCTTTGTTTTTTAATCTAACTCTTGTAGATGCGTGAAATGGTAGTGCTTTACCACCACTTGTAGTCCAAGGATCCCCAAACATCACACCTAATTTTTGTCTTAACTGATTTGTAAACACAAGAGCCACTCTCTGTCTACCAATCATTTGAGTAATTTTTCTCATAGCTTTAGATATAATGATTGCTTTACTTGTAGCCCAACCATCCTTATCAAAGTCTGCTTCCATCTCTACGTTTGTAGATGCAGCTGCTAGTGAATCTACAAGGATAGTTACTAACCTATTTTTGTCTGATTCACGAACTTTGGATACAATCTCTTCTACTGCTGCAAATATATCTTCTACAGTTTCTAAATGCAAATACAACATACTATTGATATCAACACCAATAACCTTTAGAAAATCTTGACTTACTGCAGTTTCAGTATCTATGTAAACTGCCACACCACCCTTTTTCTGAGTCTCAGCTAAAAGATGTGCACCAACCAAAGATTTACCACTTGATTCTAATCCATTAAGTTCTGATATCCTACCTACTGCAATACCACCATTTGGTCTATTTGATATTGCCAAGTCTAACAATGTAGAACCTGTGGAAATAAATTCTTTTATATCTGTGGGTGTTGTATCTGAACCATCAAGAAAATAAGCGACTTTAGTATCTTTGAAAGTTTTATTTAAACTAGCGGCAAGTTGCCCTGCCAATTCGTCTCTTGTTGACATATAATGTCTCCTAAATTTATATAACTTAGGGGAGTGAAAGTCGGAACTCGCACTCCCCAACTTATTAGTGTTCTATTAGTTATTAAACAGATCGTCAAATGCTGCTGAAACATCCTCAGTTGATTTTACATCTTCTTTAACTTCGGATTTAGTTACAGGTTGCTCTTGTGATTCTTCATCACCCTCTTCTGGATTCAACCAAGCATTAAGAACTTCAGTTAGTTCTTCATAGGTTTGTTCCTGATAGATTTCGGTGATGTCCTTTTGATTATCCATAAGATTCTCAAGAAGAGTTGCATCTTCCGTAATCGGGGTTTGATTTGGTTTAACCCTGATTGTTGTTTTTGGAAACGAAGCTCCAACTTCTTCTGCTGTCTTGAACTCTACAGTAATATCACGACCATTCATTGAATCGGTAATATCACCATAATCAGGATCAGCAATAATGGAAAGCAGTTCTTGATAAACTGTTTTACCAAAACCCCAAAACTTAACACCTTGATTCTCTTCACCACGTATTACTACTGGAGCAAACGTTCTCATTTTGGATTCAATTTTACGAGCTAATTGATAGTCTTCCTTGTTACCCGAAGCTTTGAGTTTTTGAGAAAACTCTTCGATTGGGTCTGGACGACCGAATGACATTGGTGAAAGATAAGATTTTCTACCTAAATCATAATGAAAAAATAACTCGATAAAAGGATTGTCCTTATTAAATTTATAAGGTACTATTCTTACTTGAGTTGTGCCGGGTGACGGCTTCCATAGATTTGAGGTACGATTGTTTGTGATTTGAAGTTGACCTAGACGCTTCTTCAGTGCGTTAATATCCATTAGATATCTCCTATTTGTTATTCATTAAGTTTAATTGTTCAATTGTTATTGTTACTGTTCTTTGTGTAACTGTTTTCATACATATATAAGTATGATATATATTCCCCAAAATGTAATTTATTTTTCTCTATTTATAGGTTTTTATTTCTTCATAGGTTGGTAAACCTGTATCATTTGTAGTTAATGTACCATTGTTACCTTTACCCGAATGGTCAATAACAGTAGTTTTACTACCCTCATTGAATTTCCAATATCCTACAAGGTTACTATTTTTGGTATGGTCGTATTTAGTTCCACCATTATATACTTCACTAGCAAAAGTACCAACCGAATCCTTACATTCATTGTAAATAGCCACCTCATCAAGTGCACAAGCGAATCCGTTAGTATATCCTGAACCCTCGGTGTTACGTCCTCCAAAATATATTCCGTGAGTATAGCTATCAGTAGCTTCATCTTGATTACCCCAAGAAGTGTTGTTGTTGTTAGCCATCC
>Ga0208919_1001053_pt1 | contig 16655 bp, 41 predicted proteins | sample 4_EtaG_FD_184076 | JGI IMG/M metagenome (GOLD analysis project Ga0208919, IMG submission 184076) | Marine viral communities from the Subarctic Pacific Ocean - 4_ETSP_OMZ_AT15127 metaG (SPAdes) (version 3) | ecosystem: Environmental > Aquatic > Marine > Oceanic | place: Pacific Ocean | collected...
ATGATGCTGGTGGAGAACACATTAGTGGTAATGGTTCTATATTAAGTATTGCTGGTGGAAATGAAATTGATTTAACAGCAACAGCGATTGATATTAATGGAACTTGTGATGTTAGTGGTGTATCTACCTTTGGTGCTGCTGCTAATGTAACTCAACAAGCAATTACATCATCATCAAATGCTGTAGCTTGGGATGCTTCTGCTAAACCAAATGCAGTTCATGTAACAACAGAAAACACAACTTTCTCTGCACCAAGTAACGCAGTAGAAGGTGCTTTTATTTGTGTAGAAATTAATTACAATGGTTCACACACTATTGCTTGGAATACAGTATTTGAATTTGCTGCATCAACAGCTCCAACTGCAACAAGTACAGATGGTAAGACAGACATATTAGTATTCAGATACAATGGTGCTGTATGGCAAGAAGTAGGTAGAACATTAAATTTAAGTGAAAGTTAAAATATGTACGCATTAGTAGAAAATAACAATATAACAAAATTAATTAACAATCCTAAATCAATAGTTATAGGAGATGTAAACTATCCAGCTAAAATATTTTCTGTATGGTCAGCTTCAGAATTAAATGCAATAGGTATTTATGAAGTAATAACTGATTCATCTAATAGAAAAGATGAGAAGTGGTATATTAACACAAACGAATCTTACGCATTTGCAGACAACCAAGTAACAAAATCATGGGGAACTGCAACAGCTAAAAAACACGCAGATACTTTATGGACAGCACAAGATAAAACAGATGATAAAATACCAGAAGGTAAAAATGTAGGTGATGTTGCTACTAGAGGATTAAAATATAATTTAATTAAAGATTTAAAAACAACAGTTGCTAATGAACTTGCTAGAACAGATTGGTATATAACTAGAAACACAGAAAAAGAAACTGCTATACCAAGTGATATATCTACTCATAGAGATAATGTTAGAACTAAACAAGCAAGTATGGAAACACAAATATTAAATGCAAGTGATACTCCAGATTTAGAAACTTTATATACTTATGTAAATACAGGCACAGAAGAAAATCCTGTGCATGAAAGACCATTAGGCGAACTTCCAACACTGGAGAGTTAATGATCATTCTTGGAACTAACTCCATAAAAGATACAGGCTTTAATGTAGCCAATTCATGTAGGTTTAATGATGGTGATAGTGCTTATATGCACAAAACACCTGGAAGTTCTGGTAATAGAAGAAAATTTACATTTTCTTGTTGGATTAAAAAGGGAGATATAGCTCCTGGTGATGATACTTGTCTTTTTTCTGGAGATAATAGTGGTGATGATTCAAGACCAGATGATATTAGAATTAGAGATACAGGAAAACTTTATGTTAGTTTTAGAAATACAAATGATGGAATAGTATCAACGAAAAGAGTATTAAGAGATCCTAGTGCATGGATGAATATAGTAGTTGCAGTTGACACAGAGCAAAGTACTGCTGAAAATAGAGTAAAGATTTATATAAATGGAGTTCAAGAATCTAATTTAGAAGGTGATGGCAGTGGATCTCCAACTTATCCAAGTGAAGATCACGATTGTACAGGCTTTGGCAGAGATACTAAAATTACTGTAGGTGCAAGATCAAAAGATAGTCCAGATAAATTTTTTGATGGTTACATGGCAGAAGTGTGTTATATTGATGGTAGCCAATTAGCCGCAACTTCATTCGGTGAATTTGACGAAGATAGTCCAACAATTTGGAAACCAAAAGATGTATCAGGATTAACATTTGGTACGAATGGTTTTTATTTAGATTTTGAAGATAGTAGTAATTTAGGCAACGATGCAAATGGTGGAACAGATTTAACAGAAGTTAATCTAGCCGCAACAGATCAATCTACTGATACTTGCACAAATAATTTTTGTACTTTAAATCCTTTAATTCCGTCATCTGGCTATACTTTTTCAGAGGGTAATTGTAAATTTGTTACTGGTAGCGGTGATACTACTGGAGCAGGTGTTGGAACTTTTGGATTAACTGCTGGTAAATGGTATTGGGAAGTTAAAATTGGAGAATCAGGAGAAGATTGGCGAAATCATACTCACGGAATTATAAGCGAATTAACAACTGAATTATATCAAAATGTAGGTGGATTACAAAATGATACAGGTGTTACTCAATGGATGAATAATGATGGTGGAGAAGTTGTTGTAGATGGAACTGCTACAACTGCTGACTATGGTGAATTAGCTATTGACGATATTTTAGGTATTGCTTTTAATGCTGATGATAGCCAAATAACATTTCTTAAAAATGGATCAGCTTTAGTTTCAAATTATACAATAAGCACAACAAGAGGAACTATTTTTCCTTTTATAAAAACTGGAATTAATACAGTATCAGAAGTTAATTGGGGTGGTTGTTCAGCTTTTACAGTTTCATCAGCAGCAAGTGATGCAAATGGATATGGAAATTTTGAGCATGCTCCACCTAGTGGATACCTTGCTTTGTGTTCAAAAAATTTAGGAAGTGATGGAGGATAAATGGCAGCTTATACAACAATAGACAATCCAGAATTATATTTTCAAGTTAAGCTCTATACTGGGAATGGAGCTTCTTCTCATGCTATTACTTTAGATGGTGATGAAAATATGCAACCAGATTGGGTTTGGATTAAATATAGAACTGCTGCTGGTGGACATAATTTATTTGATTCAGTTCGTGGTGCTACAAAAAGATTAAGAACTGACTCGGCTAACGGAGAAAATACAGGTGCAGATACATTAACAAGTTTTGATAGTGATGGATTTAGCTTGGGTGCAGATACTACAGGAGATGGTGTTAATCTTTCTGGATATAGTAATGTAGCTTGGTGCTGGAAAGAATCCGCAACTGCTGGGTTTGATATAGTTGCCTATACAGGAAATGGTAGCAACAGAACAATATCACACTCCTTATCAGCAGTGCCAAAATTTTATATGGTAAAAGATAGAAGTCATACTCACGATTGGAGAGGTTATCATGCTTCTTTAGGTGCAGACAAAAATATTTCTTGGGGAATGACTGCCGCAGAACAAACAGGAAGTAACTATTGGCAAGATACAGTACCAACTTCTTCAGTTTTTAGTTTAGGCAATCAAAACGAAACTAATCAAAGTAGTCATACTTTTGTTAATTATTTATTCAGTGAAGTTCAGGGTTTTAGCAAGTTTGGAAAATTTACAGGTAATGGAAATGTTGATGGACCATTTGTTTATACAGGATTTAGACCAGCTATGGTTATGTGCAAAAGAACAGATAGCACAGGAAGTTGGTATATTTGTGATATTAAAAGAGTAGGTTTTAATGGTAGACCAAATAATACTGCTTCAGTTGGAAATCCAGAATTAGCAGCACAATCTAATAGAAGTGAAGCTGGAGGAAATACTAATGTTATGGATATATTTTCAAATGGTTTTAAATTAATTCAAAGCGGTGCAGAAATTAATGCTTCTGGCGGCACATTTATTTTTATGGCTTTCGCAAATTCACCGTTTACAAATTCTTCTGGTGTACCCAACAACGCAAGATAGGAATTAATTATGAAATTTGTATTAACATTATATTTATTTAGTTTTGTTAATATGCAAAATTCAGTTCCACTTACATCACATATAGTTCCATTACAATTTGATACATATAAAGATTGTATTTTACATGGTTACAAAGCATCACATAATACTTTAAAAGAATTATATGGTGATAGAATAGAAGATGAAAAACTTGCTATTAAATTTGAGTGTAGACAAGTAGGAGAGAAAGTTTGATATGCCTAGAAAAAAAAACATAACAACAAAAGAATTTACAAATCAAATGACAGGCATGAGATTATCAAAGCATGAAGCTATTTGTGCAGAAAGAATGAAAACATTATTTAAAGCAATAGATGAAATGAGAACAGAAATTAAACAACTAAGAACAGATGTAAGTAAAGGAAAAGGTGCTATCAACTTATTAATTATTCTTGGGGGTCTTGCAGGAGTCTTACTTGGCTTCTTCAAATGGGATGGCTAGGCGAAAGAAAGCAGTTATAGGACTTATTAATGAACTTGCAGCACAACTTAACCTTGCCAAAGACCCAAATATATTGGTATTTACACCACTTGGAGGACTAGGACCTATTGACATTGTTACTTTAAATATGTCTACTGGTGAGTATAGTGCTTATGATGTTAAAACTAAAAATTATAGAAAAAAAGATCACACACCTAGTGATGGCTATAAGAGAAAAACTAAAGGATCTCTTATTAATAGACAAGCTACTACTGAACAAAAAAAACTAAAGGTAAAAATATTATATGCAACTATCTAAACATTTTAAACTAGAAGAATTTACAAAGTCAATGACCGCAACTCGTAAGGGTATAGACAATACACCTGGAGCTGGTGATATAAAAAATTTAGAGAATGTTTGCTATGAAATATTAGAACCAGTACGAGCTAAGTTTGACAAACCTATAACTGTAACATCTGGTTATAGATCAGAAGAATTATGTGAAGCTATTGGTAGTAAGAAAACTTCACAACACGCAAAGGGTCAGGCAGTAGACTTTGAGATTGCAGGTGTACCTAATATACAAGTAGCTTATTGGTTACAAAACAATGTAGACTTTGATCAATTAATATTAGAGTTTTATAATCCAGATGATCCTGCTGGGGGATGGGTTCATGTATCTTATAATGAAAAAGGATCTAATAGAAAACAAGTTCTCACTTATGATGGTAAGAAGTACGATAACAATTTACCTGATATGAAGTGGAAGGATGGAAAGGTGATACAATAATGTGGTTGAATTTATTAAGTTTGGGTGTAAAGACTGGAGCTAGAATATATCAGAACAAGCAACGAACTAAACAGTTGATGTCAGATGCTCAGATGCACCACGCAGAGCAAATGGCGAAAGGTGAAATTGAATATAAAGCGAAAGTTATTGAGAGCAATGATAATGGTTGGAAAGATGAGTTTGTCCTCATTCTTATATCCCTTCCTATTTTGCTATTGGCTTATTCTGTGTTCTCTGACGATCCTGACATTCGTGCAAAGCTAGATTTATTTTTTGAGTATTTTAAGAACCTTCCATATTGGTATCAGGCAATTTTTATAGGAGTAATTTCTGCTATCTATGGTCTTAAAGGTGCAGACATAATGAGAAAGAAATGACACTAGCTGCATTTGATCCAAGACTAATTGAACAATACGAAGATCCAAGATACTTAATTCATTTTCAGTGGCGAGATAATACTAAAGTTTATAGATACGCATTAGTTGATATTATAAAACAAGAAGATATTGAACCAACTTGTAAGCAGAAACAAGATGAAATAGGATTAAGTCAACAGCAAATATGGGAGAAGAAATACAAATGAAAAATATATCTACATCTTATTCACAACAGTACAGTAGAAAAACAAGTATGTTATCTCAACAAACTGGTAAGAAAAAGAAAAAGAAACCTAAATATAAAAAGAAAAAATGATTGATCCAACAGAAGATGATTTATCTTATTTTGCTGATTGGTATTTAAACTCTGGAGATATAAAAAGATTATATACACCATTTAAAAATCCTCTTTTATTTATAGAGGGAGTTAGTGGTGTTGTTCTTTATAGAAAAGATAACTTTCAAGTAGAACTATTTATCTGCCAACCAAATACAATTATACCAGAACATACTCATCCAGATGTAGATAGTTATGAATTGTTTTTATATGGTATGAAGTTTACTCATGGCGGAGAAACAGTAATAACAGATGAACAAGCACAAGAAGAAATAGAAGGTATGCCAAGTTATGCTTACGAAACTATAAGAGTTAAACCTAATGATCTTCATGGTGGAACTGCATCTAAAAATGGTGGATCTTTTATATCAATACAAAAATGGTTAAATGGTGTAGAACCTACTCATGTAAGTTCTAATTGGGATGGTAATTCAATGGGTACAAAACATTCAGAACAGGCAAAATTAAATGGCTAAACAAAAATTTACACACTTTGTACCTAGAGATAAGCCACCTAAAAGACCAAGAAGGCATAAGAAAAATCTAAACAAATCAGAAGCTCGTAGCTTTAAAAAATACAATAAGCAAGGAAGATAAAGACCTTACAATTCTAAAAGAAAATGGTATACACTTTTAGGAGGATAATATTATGGACAAAATATTTGAAACAATTAAACACTTCTGGACAGACCATAAGGTTATTGCAGGTGTTGTTATATTAGTATTTGTAATAGCAACTATTTTCTAATGAAGGTAAGCGAAAATACCTCAGTTGCCATGCCAATTAAAAACATGATTGGTATTGTTGTAGCTGTAGCTATGGGTGTTTTTGCATACACAGAAGTTACTGCCAGACTTACATCACTAGAGACATCAAGAGAATTATTTGAAAATGATTTATTAAAAAAAAGCCAACAAGTACCTACCGATCAAGAACAATATATGTTATTAGAATCTTTATTTAAAGATGTAGAAAAATTAATTGAAAATCAAGAACAAAATATGACAAATAAAGTTAATATAGAATTTCTTAAAGAACAAGTATCAAAACTACAAGTTGATATAGAAACATTAATTAGAAATGGGAGTTCACATTGACCGAAGTTGTTATAGCTTTATTAATGATAATTAATGGAGAAATTAAAGAACACAGAATACAATCTTCTATGAGTGAGTGTTTGAAAGGTAAGAGGTATGCTGAAAGAAGTGAAACAGGTTCAAACATTAGACATCAATGTATAAAATCAATGGCAGAAACAGAGTTAAATATTGATGGCAGTAAAACAATTAAAAAATTAATATTAGAATAATGGCTATAGATAAATCAAAAATGAAATGTAATTCACCTAAAAGACAGGTGCAAGGTGGTAAAAAATTTGTAGTCAAAGCGTGTAAAGGTGGTAAATCAAAGATCATACGTTATGGAGATGCTAACATGACAATAAAAAAATCAAATCCTGCAAGAAGAAAATCATTTAGAGCAAGGCATAGATGTGCTACTGCAACTAACAAATTAAGTGCAAGATATTGGAGCTGCAAAAAATGGTAGACAAATTATTATTAAAATTTTTTGGTTGGATAGATAGTTTAAATGAAAAAATAAATGATCTATTAACCTTTAAATTATGTAGCTGTAAAAAGAAAAATGCAAAGAAAAAGAACTTGGAATAAATCAAAGTTAAGGGAGTTCATCTGTGGATATTGTGATTGGTGTAAGAAAGAACTATTGAATACTATGGGTGGATGGATTATAAATGCAGAACACAAACACTTTTGCCATAATGGTAGAGATGAATTGTGCTTTGATAAATATATAAATTTTAAAAAGGAGACTAATGAAAAAAGGTTATCACAAAACAAAATCTGGTAAGACAGCTAAAAAAGGTTTGTATTATAATATAAATAAAAGAAAAAAATCTGGCACAAGTAGATCAAAAAAGAAATCTACTATTAGTTCTAAGTCTTACAAGTCTATGCTATCAGGATTTAAGAAGTAAGTTCTTCAAACTCTTGCCAAATAGTTTGCTCATCACTCCAGAATCTTCTTTTGTGCAGCTTCATTTCTATTGAATGTAAAACTGTTGTATGATCTTGTCCAAAAATTCTACCTATATCTGACAGACTCATCTTATATTTTTCATTTAATATATTGTGAATAATATTTCTTGATCTAACAATATCTGTAGTCCTAGTCTTAGTAAATAATTCTTTTTTGCTTACCTCATACTTAATACAAACTTTATTAATAACACAATCTATTTGTATTTTCTTAGGTTTTTTAAATTGATAACCAATAATCTTTCGTTCCATTTGTCTTGGTACAATATGTGTTTCTTTTATTTGTGTAATATGATCTGACATTTTTTTTTGTATTAATTCAAAACCTTTTTTAAATCCTGCTTCATATAATTTATATTCTCTTTCAGATAATAAATGAAAAGCTATCTTATGTTTATAAATAAAGTCATTGTTGTTTATTTTTTTAATATGTTTTTTAAATTCTTGTTTATATAAGGTCATAAATCCCCCTAGGTATTTGTTGTTTTTTTTATCAATGTAAACTAATGAGCTATGCTCTCATCAATTCTTCTTTTACCTTCTCTATTTTCCAAATCAATCTGTAAGAATCTTTTTGATACTTACTTACTTGTCTCTTGGCTTCCAGGAACTTCTCGTGTTTCTTCTGTTGAAGATCCCTGTACTTTTGAAGGCGAGTTTTTAACTCTTCCATCTTTCTCCTTTTTCACTTTGGTAAAGTCTATTTTAATTCCTGAGACTTCACATTCTACTAGCTCTCCCTGTGCGTTAGGATCAGCAGCTTTCTTCACTTCATCAAATCTTTCAACCAATTGGAAACTAGCTTCGCCAGATTTAATTCTTATATACTTATCGGTTTTTATCATTTTTGTCTATATCTTTTTTGTGTAAGTCAAATGTCATGTCATTATAGATAGATAGGTCGTGATAGTTATCTGCCTTATAACCCTTGGTACTCCTAAATAATTTGAGTGTCATCATTAGTTGACCTACCTGATGTGGCTTTAATTTTTTTTTTAAATTCGGAGCTAATATTAAGGTAAAAAGCTCGGCAAGTATAGTGAAATTGTATTGGTAATCGCCATATTCTTTTTGACGATCTGATACAATCTTCTTCTTAATCTCTTTGTCTAAGTCTGTAATTTTCATATTGTTTTTAAAGGCATGGCAGAAGAAAACAAATAAAGAGGGAGCATTGCCAAGAAAGGAAAGAGGCAACATGATTCGCTACTCAAAAAAACTTCCGCCACACCATTGAACCACAAAATCTAAATTAGTATTTGTAGTTCTGTTTGTTATAACCTGATCCTTGACCTTTTGCAAACCTATCGCTAGGTGCAAAAGATGATTGCGGTCCTCTCGGCTTTGCAGATCCTGAACCAGTATTTGAGGGTGCTAATCTAACAGTTATTAAACCTGTTGGATTTCCGTCATCATCAAATTCTTCAAAAGCACATTGGTTATACCAAGTATCACCTATCTTAGCACCAATAGTCCAGTTTTTACCCTGTTTTTGTGCCTCAATATTAGGTGGTGCAACAAAAATTGGTTGACCTTTATCTTCTCTTTTTTCGTTTTTTACGAGCTTAATGTATAAGTTATTAGTATCGCTCATTTAGTTTACTCCTTGTTGGTTTAGTTGTATCTGACGAGTTTTAAATAGATCACTTATCTGTCTATATTCTCGCACAGACATATTATTAGAATCAAATAATTCTGGATTATTTTTTTTCCACGACCTTAAAGCATAGATGTCATCTATTTCTTTTATGTCTTTTCTTATTTGATCCATATTAAACTGCATATCCAGTTCAATATTCTTTTTTCCATTTGTCTTTGGAATTTCTTGTGGTTGTGGTTGAGAAAACTCTTGTTTCATTTGCTCAACATATTTACTATCATCAAACTTACCCAAAAATACATCAGCACTCATACCTAAATGACTAAATGCTTTTGTCATTGCGTCTGTCATAGCTTTCTTGGGAGCTTCATCATCAAGTTTGTTATTACTTTTAGATAAGTTTTGCACTGAACAAACAGGACCATACTCATGCCATTCGTTTGTAAAATATTTTATAGTTACTTCTGCAAATACTAACCCATCTATGTATTTGTAATCTACTTTATACTTCCAACCCAAACCTACTGGACCAAATAAATCTGTCATCATTTGTATTTGATACATAGGATCAATAGTTGTTAATTTTTTATTACCATATCCAGGTAAAGGTTTGGTAAACTCTGGATTTGTTTTACTTAATGTTTCCCATATCTTCATATTTTTATTTTGCATCTAACCCCCATAGTTCTTTTATTATTTGTTTTTGTTTATCTGTTAAACTTTTATAGTGAAAGTAATGATTAAGGTCTGGCTCTTCTGTTATCTTTGCAAGTTCAGCTAGATTGCCTTTGCAATATATAATCATCTGTTCCCATCTATAAATCTTTTTTGTCATCAAATTAAACTGATATTCTAAATGATCAGCTTTCATTTTTTCGTGAGTATCATCAAATATTAAATAGTCATCTTCGTTTGCTAAAGCTAAAAAAGGTTTCTTACCAGTACACTTCCAATAAAAAGCAACTTGTTTCCAATAACCATCAAAAATTGAATCTTCACTTAACTCTTGTTGTTTCCAATAGTATTCATTTTTATTTTTTCTCTTATAACACTTACTTGGTTTTGTTTTTAATTCTAAAAATTTTGTATTACTTTCATAATCTATACGACCTATAATATCGTGGATTAATTCCTTTGGTTTATTAACTACATATCTTTCTGCTGCAGTTTTTTCATCTTTAAATATTTCTTTGTATAGTTTTTTTATTTGTTCAATAATTTTGTGTGCTAATTCATCTATGTTATTTCTAGCAAACTTATCTTGTTCATCTATTGGATCATACTTATTAATATCATCTAATTCTTGTTTATATATCTCATTATAATTTCTATTCTCTATCTTTGCTTTTTTATCTTTGAAGTATCTATAATCACATAGTAATCTTTGAGCTGTGTTGTTAGTTAAGTTTCCAATTCTAGGTTTATAATTCATTAAGAACTGATCTCTTTCTTTAGGTGTATGATAACCATAATTAGTTACCCATTTAGCTAAAGGCATATCAGAACTTGATGGACTCCAATGATCTATTCCCATACCACCATTTATATTACAAAAATATTCTTTCATTTGTTTTTCCTTTCGTTTTCCACATAGATATAGATAATATAAATGCTTGTCAATCATTATTATATGTAATATATATCTCTTAATTGTATAACAAATAGGAGGAAAATGACACTAAAAGAGTGGCGAAAAAAACAAGGTATATCACATTATACTTTTGGTACTATGCTAGGTATCAAATCAATTAATCCAGCGACTAACTCGCAAAGATATTGTTTGGAGTCTAAAGAAAAAAGATTTCCTAAACCAAGAATGGTTAAGAAGATATTAGAAGTTACTAAAGGTAAAGTATCTCTTCAAGATTTATATGAAAGTTGGTGGGATTATGAAGCGAACAAATAAGTTTCCATACAAGAGAGTAAGAATTTATTGGCAAGATCCAACTTCAAATCCAGAATGGATGTCTTTAAAAAAAGCACTTGAACAAACTTATTCTTGGTGTGATGACATAGGTTATCTTTTATATAAAGATCAGAAGAAATTAATTATTTTTGCTTCGCATAGTTTTGATGATGATGGTGAACTAACAGTTGGTAATATAACTGTGTACCCACGATCAGTTGTTAAAAAAATTGAAAGGTTAAAATGACAAATGAGGGTATGTGGAAAGAGTTAGAGCTATCAGATAAATTAAAGAAATGTAAAGCTGAATTGAAACGACAAAAAAAATTTATACAAAAACAATCTGATATAATATTTGCTTTGGAAAAAGATATAGAACTAAAAGATAATATAATATTGGTACTTAAAAACAAATAGATATGGCTAGATGGACTTATGCTTTCTCTAATGGGAGCTATAACGATTGGCATAGGAAATATGACAATATTGCCATGATTGATATTGATAGTATTGAATGTTGTCCTGATTGCTACGAACCACTTGCTATATTAGAGACTTGTTATGATAAAGGACAGAAATACAAAGCTACAACCCTGTCAAACATAGTCGCTAGTCGCCTAAATATACCCTGCTTTTTAGTGTTCTATAAGAATCTGACACCTGATACCCTAACCTTTAGGATCAAGCGAATAACAAGCTCTCAGACAGATTTTGAGGTAATGAACGAGAGCCAATGGGTTTCCATTTTGCTAGACCTTCAATCTAATCATAGAAAAGTATGTAAGTATGAACGTAAGTAGAGGTTTCTTACATATTACATATAAGATTTATCATCATCTTGATAAATTAGAGGGGGTTCATAAATCTAATTGCTTAAATGTTTTCTTATCTGTGATGAAGTATGCTTGGAAGAAGAATGGATATGAGGCAAGATTAAGGCACGAAACTATACACAAAGATACAGGTTTATGTAGAACTACGATCAAGAACTGCTTATCCACCCTTAATAAATTAAATATTATTAAATCTTTTAGAGGTAAATCTGGTAAAACTTATATTGTAAATGAGGTATTTTTAAGAGCTGAAAAATTATATGAACCAACCAAGATAGCCACCTCATTAGCACAAGATAGCCGTCAGACAACTACATTAAAAGAAACATTACCCATTAATAATATAGATAAAATAATAGGTAAGAATAAAGGTAATGTTGATACTATAATAAATGAATTAGCCACTATACCCCTGCCTGACTTAGAAAATGATTCTAAGAATATCTATTATTGTAAATTAGCTATTGAGAGAAAAAGGGAATTAGCTCGTCAGGAAAATTTAGTAGATCCAAGAATAATACAAAAGGAATTAAAGAAAATAGTAAAGGAAAAGAACTTCGCTTATAAAAGAAAGAAAGAATATAACATCAGAAATAATTTAGATTATAAGGGGAATCCTATTGGTAAAAATAAAGATTAGATGTGAAGCAATCGCAAAGCATTCAGGTAAGAGGTGTAAATGTCTTGGTAAATTTATCCCTACTTCAAGAAGAATGTTGTGCGGATACCATAAAGGTGCAAAAAGCTGGGATAACAAGACTAAAAAATATAAGGGGTTATACAAGAATGATAATATTGATATACAATCCAAGATTAATATATTAAAAAACCTTAAGAACTTTAAACATAAAACAGATGACGAAATCAAAAGATATATCCAAGACCAAAAAGAATCTGCCAATAAATCTATCAGATACAGAACAAAATACTATACTCGCCACTATCTACGATGGCGGAATACCTCATATCGTAGTCAAAGACACCTTAAAGATCAGCTTGATGAGTTTCTACAAATACTTGGATCAAAACCCAAAGTTTAAAGAGCAGTTTTTAAAAGCTCAAGAGGTAGGTATCAAGACACTTGTTGAAAAGATGTTAGCTATCTTTCAATCTGATACTACTGAAATGTCCAATGAAGAGCTGCTATTTTTAAGGGAGAAACAAAACTATATTAAATGGTTAGCTCCAAGAGTATCTTCTTTGTTTACTGAAAAGCAAAAGATAGATGTTAAATCTGATTCGGTAGTTAGAATTTCTTGGGAGGATAATCAATCGGATATGATTGATGTATCAGGGGACATAACAGATATACCCCCTGATAATAAAGATTAATATTCTTGTTTAATATCCATAGTAACAGATAGTTGTCCATAACTATCTTGTTCTGTTGCAAACTTCATAGCTGTATAAAGTTCACCTAAATCATAAACATTACCATCAAATAATGTTTTCTTTGTAATTTTAGGATGTTTATATTTTATATGTTTTCTTTTTTTTTCATCCCAATAATCATCATCAGTTCTCGTTGATATTATTTTTATATTGTCGTAGGTCATCATAGCTTTTCCTTTCTTGTTTTTGTTTATAGTTTCTTATGATTGTCTTTGCCATAACTCCATTGGCACTCATAAGATTTAAGAAAGTTAATCTTGCTAAAATCCTTATTTTTCCATTTGTCTTTATGGAAGCTAACTCCCTTAAATTTTGTTGTGTTATTTGTTTATTTATCATTTGGTTTAAGTGTTTTATCATATTTTTTAAGCATATTTCTTAAATCCCAATCTTTTTTTATTTGTTTTTTCAATATACTTATATCACTTGGATCATTACAAATATCAGTAATTACATTTGCAATCCATTTATGATAATCTTTATCTAAATATTTATTTACCATTTCTTTTGTTATCATTTTATTTTCTCCTTTCTATTTGCTTACTTCTTGCAAAGTAAGAAGTATTCTTCAGTTTAAAATATTATAGCACCCAAGATAAAACTAGCAATAGCAATTACTATTTCTTTTCTATATAGTAAAGACCAAGCTAATAGATCTTGTTTCCATTTTTTATTATTGATTGTTATTTGTTTACCAAATAAATTAATAATCATTATTCCCCCTTGTTAATTTTACTTTCATACTTTTTTAATTCTTTTAAGTTATCATTAACAATATTTAAAGCTGTGTTTAAACCATTTGAAATATAACTTGGATAATGATCTTGAAAACAATCTTCTGTTATTTTATCAAGTTCAATTCTTATTTGTTTTAATCTATTAATTTTACTTTTCATATCACACCCCCCTTCAATTCAATTATTAATTGCTCAATCTGTACTGAATATTTTAAACCTAGATAACAAAAATACATCATAGCTAGAAATAAAACATAATCTAAAAAGTTTAATATATTTTTAATCATGCAACCTCTTTTTTAAATAGTCTTTCATCATAACTATATTGATAAGCCAATTCTTGAATATTATAATCAAGATAAATTGATTGACCAGTACAAGTACGACCCCACCAAGTACCAATATCAGTTTCTAAAATTGGTTCATCTTTGTTCTTCATTTGATTAATGAACCAATCAGAACAAAGCCAATGCTCAAAAACTTCTTGTTGATCTTCACCATTGTCTCTAATTTCTTGTATTTCTTCTTCTGTTTTTACATCATAATCAGATTTTATAGTTTCATCTGATTTATAGAAGTTAATATAATCTTCTATTGATATAACTTCTTTACTTATTAACTCACTTACAAGATAAGATTGACAAGCCAATATATGTTTATCAATAAAATTTCTTGTAATATCTTGCATTGTTCCACTTTCAATATCATTGAAAGTTATTTTATTTGTAGTCATTGTTTCCCTTTCATTTATTTATATACAAATCATATAGATATTTATATTTTAAACAAGATAAAAAAATATTTTTTTTTATGTGTGATATTTATGCAACATTAAACAAGGTTTAATATTGATTGTGTCATATTTGCAACATGTTGTAATTATGCAACAATATCTAGTTTAGCTTAAATCAAAAATTTAAGAAAATAAATTAGAATAATTTTAATATAATTTAATTAAAAATAATACTTGTTTATAAAATATATAAAATGTATAATTCTTGAAACAAATAAAAAATTATGAAATTTAAATATAATAATGGTGGATCAAAATTTAAAAATAGAAATGATTGTGTAGTAAGAGCTATATCAATAGCAACCAATCAAGATTATATTAAAATATTAAATGAGTTTAAATTACTTATGGATAAACCACCATATAAAGGTGTACCAAAAAAAATTACAAAAAAATATTTAAAAGATATTGGTTGGAAATGGCAACCAACAATGTCTATTGGATCTGGTTGTAAAGTACATTTAAAAGAAAATGAATTACCTGGTGGAATTATAATTTGTAAACTTTCAAAACACATAACAACAATTATTGATGGTGTAATAAATGATACTTATGATCCATCAAGAGATGGCAATAGATGTGTTTATGGTTATTGGATAAAATATAAATAAAGTTGCTATTCTAATATCAAGAGCTCTTGCGATCCCTTCCCATAAAATATCGGTCAACATTACTGACCTATTTACTTCCGATAATTAATAGTTATAGGAAAGTTAAGCTATTACTATCAATAACTGATAACTTATTGCGACCCTATATTGTATAATTGTAGAGCTATAACCTATATTTTACAAAGTTGACCCCTGGCTACCCCCCACAACGCACTCGCATGTTATTATATATATATACATGGGACTCGAGGACTCCCTTACAGTCAGTCAGCTAGATCGCTGGACTCCCTTATCCACACACACATTCATTTATTGCCAGACCACCAATAATAAACTACATATGGTATATGGACTATTTTGGGTTAGATGATGTAGAATCAGTTGCTTATGTTGATAAAGATAGCAATGATGTTATTATAAAGTTTGTTGGTTTTCCTAATGAATTAGCTTCACAGCTATTTATTAACTATGTTATGCTTTGTATTGGCTTTGACTTTGAACCTACAGATAGTATGCCTAGCAAAAAAATACACTAGATATGGATATTAAAATACCATACACCCCAAGAAAGCACCAAGCTCATTTACACAAAAAAATATCAGAATACAGATGGAATGTATTAGTTTGTCATAGAAGGTTTGGCAAAACAGTATGTATGATTAACCATTTAATTAGGTCAGCATTACTGTCCAAAAATAAAAACCCTAGGTATGCCTATATAGCACCCACCTTCAAACAAGCGAAATCTATTGCTTGGGATTATATGAAACAATTTACAGCAAAGATACCTTATACAAAATTTAACGAAACAGAACTGAGAGTTGATTTACCTAATGGTTCTAGGATTACATTACTTGGATCAGAAAACTCAGACGGCTTGAGAGGTATATACCTTGATGGTTGTGTGATTGATGAGTACGCAAATGTAAACAGTAGGTTGTTTCCAGAAATAATTAGACCAGCTTTGAGTGATCGTAAAGGCTATTGTGTCTTTATAGGCACACCTATGGGAATGAACAACAACTTCTATGAATTATACCAACACGCACAAGGAGCTGATGATTGGTTCAACTACAAGGCAAAAGCTAGTGAAACAAAAATTGTAGATGAAGAAGAGCTAGTCAAGGCAAAAGAGGTAATGGGAGATAAGAAGTTCCAGCAAGAGTTTGAATGTGATTGGATAGCAAACATAGAAGGTGCAGTATATTCAGATGTGCTTACAAAG
>Ga0208919_1001054_pt1 | contig 16641 bp, 15 predicted proteins | sample 4_EtaG_FD_184076 | JGI IMG/M metagenome (GOLD analysis project Ga0208919, IMG submission 184076) | Marine viral communities from the Subarctic Pacific Ocean - 4_ETSP_OMZ_AT15127 metaG (SPAdes) (version 3) | ecosystem: Environmental > Aquatic > Marine > Oceanic | place: Pacific Ocean | collected...
CTTTAATTTATTGCTTCTTGGTGCGTTAATATCTAAATTCATTCCTGCATAATAGTTTCTTGTTGTAGGTGATAATTCTCCTGCATCATTGTTACTTGCATATTCAGGAAATGCTGCACTACCTTTGTCTAATAAATAGTCTATTGTTCTTTGTCTGTAAAATTCTGCAGCATCTTTTGCTCTATTCATTAAAGGTTCAATATCTTCATAACTAGCACTACTTGATTGATCTGTAGCACCCATTACTACTATGGCGTTATTTACAAAACGTAAACGCATAAATGGTGCTAATTCTGCAAAGGCAAATTGTACTAATGCTTTTTGTATGTAATCTTCTACAAGTGTTTTGTAATCACCTGACAATGATCCACCCTGTATGTCTGATTTTAATTTAGCATCTAAATCAGTTCCTAGTATTGGCAGAATGTACATATCCTGTGCCAATAATATATAAGGCATAATAAGGTTATCATCTACTGAACCACCTAATGCAGTATCTTTTTTTAATCTTGTTGCTGATATGTATAATGTATGTTGTATCGCCATAGTTTATTTTATTTTGTTCCAGGATATTTATACCAATCATTCTTTGCATTTGCTACACCTTCTGCAATATCTATTCCTCTTGGTCTTGGTTTATAGCTTTTAGGTATGCTATCTACTTTTTTATAGTCATCATCTAAACTTTGTCCTTCTTTTAATTCTGTTCCTTCTTTAAGTCTGTAAAGCATCGTTCTCCAAGAATGTTTGCACCACCTTCCGCCTTTCCATTTCCAAAGCGAATAAGGTCTGCCCTTATGTCCTAATTGCTTGTTTACACCTTCTCTACTAGCTTTGTCTATATCTTCTAATCTATAAACAAAACCTGCACTTGATAATCGCATCATATTTTGGCAGAATCTTCTAGACCCATTTCCCTTTTGGTTTGCTCTTTTATTTTTTCTATAATACTTAAACCTAACCCTATAATATGATTTATCTAATTGACTTGGCAAATCTTCTTTGCTTCTAATTTCATCTGCAAAGTTTTCTTTTTTTCTAATTAAATCATCTGCCCATTCTTCATAATCTTCAATAGCACCTTCATCTTGTTCATCTACAATTTCCCACTTGTCTAAATCTATTTGTTCCCCTTGTAAATTATCTAATAATTCATCAAACTCATCATCACTAAGGTCATCTCTTACACCTTCTATTTCTTTAACTTTTTTTTTTGCCCAAGATTGTCCTGCATCACCGCCCCATAAACTCCAGGCAATTCTTCCTGCTGAAGGATACCCTTCTTCACCAGGGTAAAAACCTTCTGCTTTTTTATCAACTTCGTGTCTTGCAAAAAAACTATTCATTCTTTTAATTGTGTCAAAAGAAAGATTGTCACCATTTTTAATGTTTGTTGCTCTAGCAACGGCAACCTGTGTTCCACCTCTGCTATATTCTCTACGCCATTCTAAGCCCTTTTCAGCTTCTTCTACCATTCCCTTTGTAGGTTTAGTATCTATGTCCTGTAAGTCTTTAAATTCTTGTTTTAAATTATCAGCATCAATATCTTCTTTTGTAACACCTTCTTTCTCTTGATCTTCTTCTGATTGTGTTTTAGTAACTTCTAAATCAATAAAATCAGCAGGTTTAAGCGTTTTAAAGTATAAATCAAGGTTTATATCATTAACTCTAAATATCTTTTCTAAACCTTTTAAAAGCGTATTTTGGAATGGCACAACGACAGTATTGTTAAATAAACTAAACGCATCACGCAATTCATCTGCATTATTACCTAATCCGCCACCTTCTGCTCGTATTCCAAATAGTATTGGTGATGTAACTCTATGCCCTGCCAGAATTTGATTTACTGCCTGTTTACTCATACCTTCCCAAGCACTCTGTGCATCATTCATTTGAATAGGTTCAATGACAGGTGCAGTTTCTTTACCATCATTAAATGTAATAAGTATTTTACCTGCATTACCACTACCTGCAAATTTTTGATTTAGTTGTCTTTCTATTGTTCTTCTTTCTTCTTCTGTAGGTACGCCATTAGAGAAACCAACGTGCATACTTGGTGTCATTCCTGATGTGATATTAGATAAATGAAACTGTGCTATTTCTAATTCCATTTGAATCCAATCTGTAGCTGCAACATAATCAGGTGCAAATCCATAGAATAAAGCAGGGTTCTTATCTCGAATCATTAAGATTTGACTTGCGTTGCTTCTGTCTTCTGTGGAAAATGCACTGTAAGGTCTTGGCTTGTATTCACCTTTTTTTGATTTAGACCAATCTGCACTATAATAATATGTCCTTATTTCGCCATCTATCATTTTACCTGACCTTATGTATTGAGCAGGTATATGTTTCATTTTAGCAATCTTGCTTCTATCTCTTGACCATATAACATTAACGTAACACCCACCAAATAGCTTTAAGTCCATAGCTAGGTCTTTTAATACATCATCATCAGAATTATGTAATAGTTCCGTTAAACGTAAATAAGACTCTTTAGTGTCTGTATTTTCATCAGCATTTGTAGCTGCTAACCCTTCACCATATATCATTGCACCAATAGACTTAATTAATGCACCATTTATAGCACTACCTAAAAATAATTCTAATAAGTAATTAGGGTATAAATTATCTTCACCAAAACTAATCCATTCGTTTCTAGGATCTTCTACTAAATGAGGTATATTATAATGTGATAATTTTATTAAGTCTAAATTCATAATTAAAATGTTATATAAACGCTTTCTGTATCAGAATCGTTTGTTGTATATTCACTATACTGAACAGGCAATTTGCTATCTGTAGTAGTTAAATTCATTATTCCTGTGTACAATACGTTAAGTCCTGATGGATCTGTATTGGTATTAGATGTATTTTGGTATATTGTTACATCATAAAACCCTAAAGGATAATCTGTTGTTCCTAGTATTATCTTATTACCTATTTCTTCTGTAGGTGCATAGGTAGTTACTGTGTTCATTTCAACATACCTTTCTTTATTTGTCCAGGTCGTGCTTACCACCCACGCTTTCGTTTTTTTTGTAAATTGACTTGTTATAACCCATAGCGGGGAATACTCAGCTAAAGAAGTATTAAATTTATCATATACATCTAAATATACTTTATTATTTACTACGTTAAATTCAGGTGCTACAGGCTGACTAAATTGAATCATCTTTCTTTTTCTTCTTAGGTTTATCTTCTACAAATAAAGCACTTCTAACAGAATCGTTTAGTCCTGCTATTTGCTTTTGTGTTAAGTCATCTAATGGTATATTTAAAGAATCAATAGATTTTCCTTCCCATTCTTTTTTAAGTTTCCAAGCCATAGTGTTTTATTATAAATATAAATATAACATTATTGTTTTTTAGTGTACAAAAAAAGGGGCAATAAAACCCCTTTCTTCTTTTAAATTGAGTAACGATTAAGTTCCTACAGTAATAGTTAAGTTAGCTTCATCAGCTAATCCGTCAAATGGATATTTAGCAGTAGCAGCACCCGCACTAGCAGGAAGCTGAATTAAAGCGTTCTTTTCTTCTGCACCCCATTCTATAGTATATCCGTTTAAATCGCCTTTTGCAGTTCCCGTAATTACTGTTCCGCCTGTAACGTAGCAACCACCATCTATACCTAATAAGAATACATTATCCATAGAATCCTGTACAAATATCTGTGATCGTGAATATGCCATAAGTCTTAACTCATTAGTCATATCGTGGTCAATCTTTTGAAGCGTTACACTAAGTGTTTGCTCAAAAAATGTAGTACCATTAGCATTATCAGAATTAATGTTAACTGTCACGCTTGACAAATTCTGCACTAAATCATATTTAAATACTTCTACAGTACCACCGCAACAAGACCAAGTAGCAAAACCCGCAGTAGTCATTTCAGTAGTATTTATAGTAGCTACGGCAGATACATTATTGCTATATGATTTAGCAATAAATATTGCTTTTAAGCCACCTATACTATTTTTGCAGTCAATTTTTCGCCCTCTTGTAATATCACAAGCCATATCTTTTTATTTATTAAAGGTTAATAAAAGGGCAGTATATTGCAACTGCCCATTTTAAAGTCATTTTAGAAGTCTGAACCTACAATACCATCTGTTGATACTGCACATTGTACTCCTAATGCAAAGTTCATTACTACTCTTACATTATCTGAACCATCGTATTCGTATGTAGGGATTAAACGTGCTTCTGTCCAATCAGTAGCAAGGTTTGTTCCAAATACTAAGTTATCTCTGTAAGTCATTACAATAGCATCATCTGGCATACCTGGACATACATAAATTGGGTAACCTAAATATGTAGCACTTTCAAATGCTTGGTCAGGACCTAAATTGTTAATACCTTGATGCGATGTAAATGCACCCATACCTGCTAATTGCTGAATATAGAATCCGTATGTTTTATGATTACAGTAGAATCCAACACCTGGTTTAGATAATATACCTGATACATTTGCAACTGCTGAATCGTAAACTTTTCCAAATGCTGCAATAGCGTTAGTTGCAGAAACACCTGCACCACCTGCAATAGTAGCTTGTGTAAAATCTTTTAATGCAGAAGCATCTAAACCTGCTTGGTCAAATACACCATCATTTGATAAGAAACCTGTTCCAAAAATACCTGTAGCATCTGCAACCCATAAAGCATTTTCTATTTGCTGTCCTGCTTGTGCAGCAACAGAAGCTAATAAAAAGTCTGCAAATGTGCCTGGTAAGTTTCCGTTTCTATCCATATTTTCGCCAATCCAAGTAGGGAAAATTGTGCCACGACAAATTTCCTCTTGAACACATACATCAGTCAAAGTAAGGACTTGTTCAGTCAATGAAGTATCATTACTTGATGTGAAATTGCAAGAAGCTGCTTTTACAACACCCCCTGCAGCAAAACCTAAGTTTGATATTACTGCTTTTCTATTTAAACCGTCTATTTGTCTAACATATCCTTTTGCAACTGTGTCAGGACTTTTAACTGCAGCAGTCACATAAGGCAATGCTAATTTACCTGCATAGGTGTTATCAGTTACGGTTATATCAAACTGATACTCTTTACTTAAATTATATTGATTATTTGCCATTTTTAAAATTATTTATTTATTATTAATGTAATATGCTGCCCGTTCTTTAGTTGACAGTTTCTTTAAATTAACAGTTGAACTAAAATGTGTTCCTTCAGGATTGTAATTAATACCTTCCGTAGCAGGTTCGCCACTTAATTCTACTATTTTATTTTTTAATTCTTCTATTTGTGTCATAAGTTCACCAATCACTTCACTAGACATTTCTGTCTTTTCTTCTTCAACTTCTTCTGATAATTCAGCAGATGCTTCTACTTTGTCAGCTTTTAGATCAGCTACAGCATCTTCAAGATTTTTAATTCTCTTTTCCATACCTTCCCAATCAGCAACATCAGCTTCATCGTGTCCTGGTTCGTGTTCCATTTCTTCTTTTGTTTCTTCTGACATTTCTTCTTCTGATGCTTCAACATCTTCTGCTTCCTTTTCTTCGCCTAAATCAAGAATTTCAGATGAATCACCTATTGTCATTTCATTGCCATTTTCCATTTTATAGTTTCCTGCGGATAATGCTTCTGCTTCGCCATCGTCACCAACAGCAAATACTTTAGATCCGATCATAAATTGCTCATCTTCTGTAGCAATAGTACGACCATCATCTAATTTCATTTCAGCGTACATTTTTACGCTATAAGATTTAGCTTCGTTTTTCATTTTTATAAGATTTAAAATTTTTTCTAGTGTTCCCATAACATTAATAAATATAAAGGTGGTTAAATTGTTTACTTCTTTTAGCGTTTTACTGTTCTATTTTTGATAGCTGCACAGACTTTTGCAGCAGTTTCTTTGTTGCCATATTCTTTTATTTGATCTCTCATACACTCGTCCCACGAATACTTTAACATAGCTTTACGCTTTGCATAAGCAACATATTCTAGCATTTTGTATTTTCTCCTTCTTTTCTTTTTGCCTGATTTTGTATATAATTCTTCTTTCATTGTAGCGGAACTATGGTCAGCACAAGGCATAAATAATTTTGTACCATCTACTGTATGAGGGTGTGAACCTGTGCAACCTTTAAACATTTCAGCATATATTTCAGCTTCCTCTTTAGTTCTAAATAATGGTTCACCATCTAAAGCACCTACAGGTTGTAATTCGTTTTGTAAGATAACATCTTTTATTTTACCTAATAATACTTCATCAGGACATTCTTCGCAAACCTCATCTAATATATCTACTTCCTTTGATGCTTCTATTAGCTTGTCTGTGAAATATCCTTCAATACTAAACCCTCTAACTTCTTTATTTTTTATAGAATCCCAAATTTCAGGATTATTTTCAGCACTTACTTGTACAAACCACGTTCCAACAGGCAAATTCTTAAAGCCATACATATTAGATTTGTCATATTTTTTATCTTCTTTAATCCAAGACTCTACGACAGTCAAGCCCTGTATTGGCTCTTTATGCTCAAGCGTGTGATTATTGTTGTTTAAACTAGCCATAAATAACTTCTGTGCTTGTTTAATAGTTTCTTTAGTAAAAAACACATCGTATTCTTCGTTAGTTTCTTTGTCTAGTCTTGGTATCTTTTTATCAGGAATAAGTATTGCACCTATTAACTGTTTCTTTTCTTCATCTATTTTAGCTAGACTTAAAAAGTCATTATTGAAAAATACAAAGTTTTCTTCTATTGCAGGAAATTTAACTACGCTGATTGCATCAACCCCGAAATGGTCCGCAGTTTCATCTATAATTAATTCTATAAGTTTTTTCTTTTTTGCCATAACACTAATAAATATAAAAGTTTGTTTTTTGTTTACAATGTAGCTTGTGTATCTAATTCTTGTTGTAACGCTTGACTACTACTTATGTCATTTTCTACAACATACGCTTGTACTGTAGTGTCACCACCACCGCCTTCTGGTTCAATACCTGCCATATTAGGAATTAAATCACCACCACCAATACCACCTGATGCAGCAACAGATGGTGAAGGCATAGAAACATTGTCATCACCACCGCCACCACCACCACCAGGTACTTTAGCAAATACTGCTTTCGCTTGTGCAATACCTGCTAATACAGTTGCAACACCTGAAAAGATAGCACCTAAATTGGCAGGGAATGGTATACCTGCACCTGCTGCAATAGCACCTGAAATACCTCTTGCAGTATCAATTAGTATTCCTGCTAATGCTGCTGCCTTTGCTGCTGCCGTTCCTTCACCTGCTAATTGTGCTACCGATGCTAATATATCTTGTCCTGAACTAACTATCATAGCTCTACTTGCATTTTCCCTTGCTTGTTGTATTGCTAATAAGTCTGCTGCTTTTTGGTCCTCTATTGCTTTTAATGCGTCTGCTTGTGCTTGTGCATCTTCTAATTCTTTATCTCTAGCTGCCTGTTCATCAGCTAACCTTTGGTTTTCAGCATCTACCCTTGCCTGTTCTTCATCTGCCTGTTCTTGTTCTAAAGCGTTTAAGTTTGTTAATTGTTCTGAACGCTGACCTGTGATTCTTTCTTCTAAATCAATTAATTCTGTTTTAGCATTTATTAAAGCAACCTGAAGATCTATATTACCTTTATTTTGATCTGCTTCCATTTGTGCCAAATCAATTTTTTTCTGTGCTAACGCTTGTTCTTCTGCAAATTGTTCATCTAAAATTCTACCTAGCTCTGTATTAGCTGCAATACGTTCTTCAAATGTTAAACTTATATCATCTCTAATCTGCCTTTGTAATTCAGCATCTTTTTGATACGCTAATTGTAATTGCCTTTGACTTGCTTCTGCTAACTTAACTTCATTTCTTAATGATACTAATGCTCTTGCATATTTATTAGCTTCGCTAACAGTACTAACTAATTCGTTTTTAGTTTTTACAAGTTTATCTACAAATTCATTCTGCTCTACTTCTGTCATTCCTGTTGCTAATTGTATAAAACCTGTCTTAGCATCGCTTAAACTTGCTTTAAGCAAATCCATATCCCTTGTAAATACACCCTTAATAACACCACCTAAAGCGCCAAAAGTGTCTATTAGACCATTCATTTTGTCTACTAGGTTTTGTTTAATGGCTGCCCAAAGATCAGCTATAGCTTGTTTAGGATCAGTAAATGCACCTGTCATCTTTTCACCTACTTTAATAGCTAAGTCTACTAACTTTTGAAATACTGCATTTATGGTTTCTGTTGCTACGCTTAAACCGTCCATCACTACCTGGTTCTGTCCTAACATATCTTTTAGCTTAACAAATGCAGCAACAATTAAACCAATACCCATAGCTTTAAATGCTAAACCAACCGCACTAACACCGCCTTTCATTTTAGTAAAACTAGACTTAGAATCAGCAGCAGCTTGGTTTGTTTCTTGTACGCCCTGTTTTAATTCATCAACTTTTTCTATAGCATCTCCTGCTTCTACATTTATTTTTATGTTTTTCTCTATCGCCATACGATTCTTATTATTTGTTTTAACATTCTTCTAAAACTTGTATGGTATTGTTCCATACCATAAGCAAAGTCTAATTCTTTTTCTTTGTATTCTACTAACTGCAAATGATCGACAGAAGGTATTACAACCTTCGCCACGCTTTCTATATATTTCTTTAATTCCATATTAAATAATTATCATTTTCAAATTGTATTTGTATGTAATTTTGGAATAACGCCCAATTCTCACGCCACCCATTAATAATATCAGGTGTTAAATTAATATCCATATCTACCGATATTTGCCATACTCTATTGGTATCTGTTTGGCTATCATCTAAACCAAAAAACAATGCACCATCTACTACAGAAATATACATAGTACAGGCAGCAGGTACGCCGCTTTCTGTTAATGATAATTCTCTTACACCACCTGCCGTGCCTAATTGTTCTTTCATTTTAAACGCCGTATAATATGCAAAAGATTCTGTAGTTCCTATTGGATATGTAGCATTATTACCACTTATTACTGTAGATATTCCTTTTAGTCTTAGCATTACATTACTTGCAGAAGGTAATATAAATGCTTGTGATTTATGGTTTCCGTTCGGTACTGCAAACCCTCTAGTGTTACCAATAGTAAATCCTGTTAATACCATTTTATGACTTTCGCCATTTATTTTAGGTAATTCTTTTATTAGACTATTATATTTAATTACAATATCGTTACCCATATATGGTAATAATGGCTGCCCAAACTTTGTGTTATCTGTTCCAACTATCATTGGATTATTTAAACCTGCTATTTTACCTGCTATAAGACTTTTTGTATTTGTTCCAAAAAATGACTTAGAGGACATAATACTTTCAATTAATATAGAAGGACTACCTGACGATAATTTGCAAAATCCTAAACCGCTATACCCAGGAACTTCTACCCAATTATCACCACCAATAGCACAAGTACAACATTCTTCACTTGTTAATATACTTGTAGGAAAGCTAAAGCTACAATTAGGATTAGTGTCAGGACACCATACAAACATATTCCATAACGTATTAGTACCATTATAATCACCTATGACATAATCACATTCTGTGCAGCTTGTAGAGTATGTATCATTGACTTTTAATAAAGTTACTTTAGTAGATGCCTGGCTTCCTACTTGATAATTGTTTATATTTAATACTCTATAATAAGCATTTTTAATAAAAATTTGATCGTTAAATTTAAAATTAAATATATCTACTTCATTTAAATTCAAATAACATTCCATTATCCTTGCATCATCACTATAAATCTGATTTATAAAATTATTCCAATATGTTTGATACAAGCAATTTATATTAGCTACTGTTGCAGTATTATAATTAAATACTGCTAATTCAGGTGCTAATGGCGGATTAACATTCCAATATAAAGAATTCGTTAAACTTGTTATTTCAGCATATCCTGTAGTAGTATCAGGTGCTAGTTCATAAGGACTGCATAAAGGATAGACTGTAAATTCGTGTGCGTTCCAACTTCCAAACTGTTCCTCAGGATCTAAATTATCTGTTCCTGTCCATTGGTGCATAAAAATAGAAGTAGCAGTACTTACGCCACCACTTGTATCAAAAGCACCTTGCATAATTGGTGTAGGTAAACCATTGTAATAAAACAATTTTGGCTGCGTAGTATCTAATTCATTTTCTAATCCTGTATCACCTTGTTTATAAGAAAATTCATATTGTACTGCAACATTAGTTAATTGTGCAGGTGTAGATGTATCATTACTTACAAAGACCTTTTGATTTATATATGGCGAAAAGACAGGATTGTTTTTCATTACACCCGATGCCCATTGATTAGATACCCTTCTAGTAAAATTACCATAAGGACTAAAACCTAATTGCACATCATCAGCAGTAGGACTTGGATAATTTTCTGATACTGCTTTATTCATTAAATCCTTATCTTCTAAATCAGTATAAACTAATTCGCTTTTCTGCATTGAAGTAGTATCTTTAATAATAATTTCTTTGTCAAGGTCTAATTTATCAGTCCAAAATTTAAAATTACCTGCTGCTAAAAAGTCATCATAAGTTTCAATAAGCAAATTAGTTTGGTCGTCAGGATCAGGAATAACTACTAAATTAAACCTTTGTATAATGTCTTTTAAAAAGTCTTTTTGTTTTAGTTTATCATCAATACAAAAAGGTACATTTACTACTTGGTCATAAACATTACTTTCATACCCTGTCCAAGATGCAGAAATTTCACTATATAAACCTGCATATATAAAATTGGCGGTGGAACAATTTGTAGTTCCTTCGTCAAAATCTAAACACCTTTTTGCACCAAATCTAATGTAACTTTCTGCTGCACTTATAGAAAATTGTTTATAATATCTTGCTCTTACCTGCAAAGATATCATTGAATTTAATGGTACATCTGATATGTCCATTTCCATATCTATTTCAAAAAACCTTGAATCTGCATTTAAACCTGTAACTGCTTCAAAGGGATACCATTGCGAAGTATAACCATCTCCATTATCTCTTTGTAGTTCAAATAATATAGACTCTGCACCTTCACTATCAGCTTCCTGTCCAACGTATAAACAATTACTTAAATTATTATTGTAAGTAGTATTTACTAAGTTTCTTGTTTCACAAATAAAACGTACTCTTATTGCCATTTGATTATGGTCTACTTTCCTAAAAGTATTTATATTTTCATTCCATAAATTAAACCCATCATAAGGCACAGTAAAACCTGTTGTAGGCGTTACAGTATCAGCAGGTATGTCTACCCAACCTGTACCAACATTAGCAGCTAAAGGATTTGCATTTGCAGCATCAGGATCATTTACACAATCACCAATTTGATCGTCTATGCCATAAACACGTTCAAACCAATTTTGTTGACTATGCCCAACAATCATTGCGCCTGTTTGTTGTCCTGCCGTCGCTATTGTTACAGGTGCGGGATTCTTAATATGATTGCAAGTAGTCATAAATAACTTACAGAAATAACCACCATCAGCAGCAGCTTTATCAATAAATGTAGAAGTGTAGCTAAAACCTGCGTTTGCAAATATCCTTTCTAATAAGTATTTTAATTGTATTGCAGGTCTAAATTGTGTAATAGGTACAGATTGGTACATTGGTGGTGTTACACCATTATCTAAATTTGTTTCTACATTATCTAAAAAAGCATCTAAATCTGCATCAGTCATTTTTAAGTATTGACCATCAGGACCATAATAAAATTCAGGCACAGTTATTGACATAGGGTACATTACTTTATTAACGCCTGAATCTACATCTCTTAAAGTATCGCCTTGTGTATTTACAAAGTTATTATTATTGCCATACCAAGAATAAGTTAAGGCATTATAATTATAAGTATGGTTTAATTCGTCATCATAAGTTCCATCAGCATTTTTAAAAACATCACGCAATAATGTATTACCTATTACACTAAAAAGATCAGCAGCACTAGACATTAATACTATTTCATAGTATCCGCCTTTTTGGTATATTGCTTTTAATTGCATAAAACCCTCAAATTGAGGTACAGACCCAACGTATAATGTAGCGTTAAATTTCTTTCTTGTGTCAAAAATTAAAGACTCTAAATTTACTTCATACCAATTTTGAAAAAACTCATTATTAGCTTTTGTAAATGGCAGCTTAAAAGTTTGACTGTAATTAGCTTTCCTTTTTTCAGGTTCTTTAATATCTGCAAATTGAAAATTTAAAGAAACATTTGGTGCCTCTTGTAAATCTAGTTCAAATGTCGCATCAAATTGGTCTGAATCTTGTTTTTTTCTATATGCTACTAAACGTACTTTGCTCATTATGAATTAGTATTAAGTGGATTAGCGTATTGAATTTTAATAGTATATTGAATTTTTATTCCATCATTAGCTTGTGTCTTTCTTGCAAATGTGCTATCAGTAATCATTACAGGTACAAGAAATTCTGTGTCAATGTTTTTAATAATATTTACATTTGTAGACTTTATTAAATTTTCTAAAAGGTTTGCATCTTGTTCTGTAATCCAATCTGTGTTTAATGTTTCTTCTAACATTGCCGTAGTTTGTCTTGTATTTTTTCCTCTACCCCAATTTTCGTATGTATATTTTGCATCACTATAATTACCCAATAATGTAGAGTATGTATTACGTTCTACTTTTACTGTTTGACTAGATTTCTTATTGAAATTAAAATAGTCATAGCAACCTAAACTATTACGCCACGCTAATCTTCTAACTTTATAACCTTTACAACTACTTGATTGATTACAGAAATAATACAATGTAGTCATAAGACTAAAGCTGCCATTATATCCTGCTATTGTATAATATGACCAACCTGAAAAGTTAGAAGGTTTAGCACCACCTGAAACTGTACCTGCACTACTAAAAGCATTAACTGTAGAAGATTGTAAGTTTTTAGGTCCGCAACCAAAATACAATAACCTTTCAGGATTAGTATTAACTTCTGAATCAGGTATTGCACCACCATTAGCGTTGGTATTGGCTATGTATTGTGCGTTACCTATTGCTACACCAGAAGAATCATAATACCTTACACCAATCCAATCTATGTCAGATTCAAATAAAGTTGCATCATTTAAAAATGCAATAGTATGGTAATCATCTTCGTGAACATAGTTTCTAATTACGTTGGAAAAGTTTTCATCTGTAGTAGCTTCGCAATCACTTAAAAATAAATCACTTACATTACCTGCTTGATATGGCTGAAAAGCTGTTCCTTGTATGTAGTCTAAATCAGAATCCCTTGCAGTTTCTAAAGGTAGCGATGCTGCCATATAATATAGATCATCTGTTACCGCACCTGTTTCATCATCAGTAGGTGACGTATTAGCACTATTAGAATAGTTTTGATAACCTTTTACCCTTACACCTATTATTTGTGTTTTAGTCGTTGTATTATCGCCATAGAATTGTGAATTATCACCATTGTGACTATATATTTTTGCAGCAGTATTTAAACCTACAAAATGAATTGACTTATATGGTGCAGATGCAGTATTTTGGTCATTTACAGTATCTATTAATAAAGTATTTACAATACTTCTTAAATCAAAAAATGCTCTTGCTCTTTGTGTCGCACCATTATTATCAGCAGGAAAGCCATTTCTTCGTTGCCTTATTTTAGCTACTAACATTGTTGAAGTTGTGCCTAATTCTGAATATACTTCTAAAACTAATTTGTAATAAAACAAACCTGATATTGTTTCTTCGTAAAGCATATAACCAATAACAGGATTCCAATTTGTTATTACAGGTACTTTGTCTGCGGTGTTTACAGGTTCTTGTATAAATGATAATGTCATAATTTTTTAATTTCCTATTATTAAATCTAATTGTTTTTCTAAATCATTTCCAAACGCATCTAATATAGCATCTGACTGTTTGTTTAATTCTTCTGTAAATGGTTTAGTAAAAAATTGTGTTCTTTCTAATCCCCTTTGTGCTATTGCTCTACCAATTAAAAAAGCAGCACTCTTTATATTGTTTTTTGTTTTAGCCATAAACTTGCCATCAGCACCTCTTAGTTTTAATGGTTTGTTAGCTATCCATTTTTCTACTACACCTTTTGCTATGTTTTTTTTTCTAAACCTAAATGGACTTCCTTGTCCTCTCATTCTTCCTGAACCTTTAAAACCACCTGAACCTTTAACACCTTCATCTACAAACATCCAATAGTCTGATGCCTTGCCAAAATCAAAAGTAAGTGTAACGCTTGTATTATTAGACGTAACTAAATAATCAAATTCATTATGTAGCGTGTTTGCTCTAGTAGTCTTATTCTTTCTTTTAAGAATAGACTTACCTTCCTTGACTACATTATTACCAAGCAACTGCATTTCTTGTATGGTGTTATCTAATTCCATTAACTATTAAGTGCTATTGGTACAATACAAAGATTGTTCTTATTATTTACTTGCATACTTATCGTAGAGGACCAACCAGAAAGAAGGTTATCAAAACGTGCGGTAAAAGGTTCTGCATTGATTGGTAAGTTTAAAAGTACTTCACCATCTACCCACGATGTAGAATACAAACTGTGCTGAAATTCATTAATAACATCTTGCATAATTTGTAGATTCTCGCTTAATGTATCTAACCTACCTAATCTTTCTTTATTAGGTGCATCGCCTACTTCATCATTAATCATATCTAGTACATAAATTGTAAAATTATATGTCAATACACCTTTGTCAATTACTGCCGTTCCTGGTTCTGCATAGAGTATGACATAATCTGTAGCACCAAGTTTATTAATATCTACTTCATCTAAGAAACCACTATGAAAAGAATTGATCATATAATGCTTTTCTGCTATTGTTTCTAAATATCCTACTACGTTTCTAAAAGTTATCATAGTTACTACGTTGTTTATTATTGTAATCTTGAGAAAATGACAAATACGTCAGCACCTCTAAAATTGGTAATCTTGTTATCTTTTCTATGTTTAATATATTGTTATTAGCTAAGGAATATAATACATTGTACCAACCCCATTTAGACTGCATTGTTATCCCCTTTGTAGTTTCTTTTCCTGTGCTACTAAATAACTGTGCGAAGTCCTGGCTAATTGTTCGCCTAAAGTCAAAAAAAAACCTAAACAATTTAACGCTATATCCATAGGACAATCTTTAAATAGTTCTTCCTTAAACTCGTCAGGATTGTATTCTTCTATGGCATATCTTTCGTTTCTTTTAAATGTAATTTTTCTATACAGTATTGACATTATAATATGTAAATTCACTATAGGTTCTTTACAATAGCTTTCTAAATCAATATATTCACCTGTCGTAATATTACTTAAATTAGGACAGAATCCATATTCTTCTTTGTTAAATGTAAATATCTTTCTAAAATCTTCTTTCTTAGGTTCAGTATCAATCATCTTTTTTATTATGTCCATTATTTCTAATAAGTCCTTGTAAGGCATTTTCTTGACTACAAATGGTGTAGTATTACATAATAACGCTATGCTCTTAATTACTTTGTTTTTGTCACTTCCTTTTCCTTCTTGTATTTTTAAATACTTTTGATACGTTCCTATTGTTATATCTGCCCAATTATCAGGTATTATTAATTTAACTTCCTTCATTACTAATAAATATAAATTATGATTATTTGTTTTTTTACAATATATAGTATTTACCGCTATGGTTAATACTTAGTTTATTTAAGCATAGATAACGCACCGCATCTACTAAGTGGTCATTTACTTTAACAGGCGTATTTAATACATCACCATTTTTATCTGTCGCCCATTTGTAGCTTCTAAATTCTTTAATAGCGTTAAGACTATCTTTTGTAATGTTTAGCTTATATCTACGCATTATATCTATGCCTAAATGTATTCCTGCACCTTTTTTAGCAGGTTTTATATTAAACCCTTGTCTATATATTTCTTCTATTGATTTAGGTTCTGCTGAATCGCCTATTATTTCTGTGGTCCTATCTATGCCAAGTTCTTTCATTTTATTAGCAAGGTCAGTATTAGTCAATCTTTTTTCATATAGCAATTCTCTAATATATAAACTATCATCTAATTGCCTTACTTCTACTAATGCAGTAGGACTATTAGTAAATCCGAAATCGAGTCCGAATCCAATAAGTTTTCCTTGCACATCATCTACTAAATTAAATTGCCTAAATATCTGTGTACTAATACTACCAATTTCACCCATACCATAAACACGCCAATACTCTGGGTCAAGGTCTTTTAGTCTTTCTATCTCTGCTATTGTGTCTTTATCTAAAAATGGATTAGCTAAATATGTTGACTTTAAAAATGTGCAATCATCTCTAGTAATTACCTTTTCATATATCCAAGAATAAGGATCAGATGGATTATAGTCTAAATATATCTTTTCTGTAGTTCTTAATATAAGCTGTTGCCAATCTTCATAATTAAATTCGTTTGCCTCGTTACACCATAGATAGTGGCGTTTCCTTCCACGTATTTTGACTGGCTGATCCACTGAAATAAATTCTATTAAGTTACCGTTCAAAGTATATGATAGTTCAGACTTATTATGATTGGCTTCATTGTATAATTCTAACTCTTTAAGGATAGAAATTACATCTCTATATGCAGTACCTTTTAATGCAGGTAATGTCTTTCTACATATTGTAAATACTTTG
>Ga0208919_1001055_pt1 | contig 16641 bp, 16 predicted proteins | sample 4_EtaG_FD_184076 | JGI IMG/M metagenome (GOLD analysis project Ga0208919, IMG submission 184076) | Marine viral communities from the Subarctic Pacific Ocean - 4_ETSP_OMZ_AT15127 metaG (SPAdes) (version 3) | ecosystem: Environmental > Aquatic > Marine > Oceanic | place: Pacific Ocean | collected...
CCTCAGATGTTCTACGGGGAACAACTCCTCTACAACAAGATCTGGACAATCATCAACGCGATGGTGAGCCGCGTGCGGCGGCTGATCGTCTACCGCAAAGACGCCTTCGACGCGGGTGAGGAAGCGAACCTCACAAACCCCGACTCGATCGTTGAGGCTGTTGCGACGATGGGCGACCCCAGCGCCGTCATTCGCGAAGTCCCCTTCGGCTCCATCGACGGGCAGCTCGTCGGCCTGACGTACCAGTTGAAGGAGCAGATCCGCGAGGTGCTCGGCGTCTCGTCCTTCGACCGTGGGCAGCGTGCCAACGTAGAGACGGCGGCAGAGGCGAACGCGATTTCGGCGGGCGGCATGATGAGCCGAGGCCGCACGCAGGAAAAGTTTGAGGCGTTCTGGGCAAACGTAGTCCGCACGACGCACCGCTCGTTTCTTCAGAGCGAAGACGCACGCGAGATGATCGTCCCGATTGTCGGCGCCGAGAACCTCAACTTCCTTGAGCAGTCGGATCGCGAGCGCGGCTTCCTGAGCGTGAACATCGCCGACCTCCAGGGCGAGTTTGAGTACGCCGTGCGTCTGGACTCGACGCTGAAGATCGACCCGGCGGTGCAGCTTTCCAAGACCGCCAGCGGGTTCAACCTGCTGGGCGGCGTCCAGTCGCAACTGCTCAACCAGCGCTTTTACCACGAGCGCATCACGGAGTTGTCGGGTGAAGACCCGCAGCAGGCGGTGATGGGCGAGCAGGTTACGGACGAGATGGCTCGCCAGCAGCAGGGCGCCGAAGGCGAAGGCGGCTCGCAGGACATGGGGCCGGTCAGCACGGCGCAGCAGGGGCTTCCTGACATCCGCGCGATCGGAGGCTCCTGATGGCGGTGCTTCACGCCTTTTACTGCCCGCGCTGCAACGAGGAAGAACTCGATCGCTGGAGCGACGACGTGCCCTCGTGCTGCGGCAAACCGATGCGAGTGCAGTTTACGAAGGTCAACACGCCGGAGTGGGGCTCACCTCGCTCTTACCCGCACTTGCGTGACGAGCCGTTTTCCAGCCGGGGCGAGCTCGACTCCTACGCGAAGGCCAAAGGCATGGGTTTGGGCGCGTCAGCCGAAAAGGTCGGCGGCGCGCGAAACGATGAACACCTCAACATGGGTAAAAAGTATTCCTACACGGGATCGCCCAAGAGTTAGGGAGGTTTTGTGAGCGCAGCGATGGAAGGCGAGGAACAGACGGTCGAGGGATTCGAGCAAATCCCTGGAACGGATGCGTCCGAAGCCGGAAACGACGTGCAGGAGGTTCAACCGGACCTCCGCGAGCGGGTGATAATGGGTGGGGATTTCGCTTGGGAGCAGATCCAAAAGCGCGATGCCCATTCGTCAAAACTCGCAAACCGGGTGAAGGAACTGGAGCCGGTGCAGCAACTCGTGGATTTCGCGGGGGGCACAGATCGCCTGATTCAGTTTGCCGATCTTGGAAGCCGGGTACAGCAGGTTCCTGGCTTGATGGATGTTGTCCAGTCCGCGTTTCAGACGGGACGGGTTGAGTTGCCTGCCGCTCCGCAGGCGACCCAGGACGCCCCTGAAGAAGAGGAATGGATTGATCCCGACACGCGCAAGGTGCGCGACACGCTGACGGCTCGCATTGACGAGCTGACCGGCAAGCTCGCCAACCTTGAGGGCGTTGCGGCGGGGGCCGACCTCCGCAGCAAGGAACAGCGTGTTCAGGAGAACATCAATAAGGCGTTGTCACAATTCGACGGAGTTCCCGAAGCCTTTCAGGAAGCGTCTAAGCTGATTAATGAGAAGTACAAGCAGGCATTCGCCGCCGCTGAACGCGGCGACTCCGTGCAGGCTCAACTTGTCGATCAGTTGGCGAGTCCCGACGGCATTGGCGTCCTCGAGTATGTGACGATGCCGATTTACAAGCGGCACGCAGCCAGGTTGGTTGCGGCCGAATCGAACGACACTCCCGAAGCCGCAGCGCTCGCGAGGAAGTCAACGGACGCCCCGACGGTAAACCCGTCGCGTCCGGGGGCTCCGCCGATGCCCGCTCGTCCCAAAGGTCGTGTGCGTGATGACTACGTCCAGCGAGTGCTGGAGGAGGCTGCTAGGCGAAAGGGGATTGACCCCAGAGTCTTGTAGCGGAGAAAACAAATGGCTCTTACGAGTGCGGGTGCTGATGCCACCCGAATTTACGATGAGCTCTTGGTCACGACCGCAGAGCACATCCATCCGGGGATCGTCGAGAACGCGATCGACAACTCCCCCGCGACGAGCATTTTCCTCGGAAAAATCGGTGCAGCGCTGAACGGCGCCATCGGTGAGGACAACACCCCCGCAGCGGCTGGTGCCGAAGCGGTGACCGGCGAGTCGATCCGCGTCAACGTGAAGCTCGGCAAGAACGATTCGTTCCGCTGGCTTTCGAGTGGCTTCGGTGAGATTTCGCTCGACACCTCGGACACGGCTCGTGGCTCGCGCGCGAACTTCAAGCTAGGCGCCGGCTCCGTCGTTATCGACGGCTCGACGCTCCGCAAGAATTCGGGTGCGGCCCAGGTCGCTTCGATTCTGCGGCACAAGCAGGACGACACGGTGTCGTCGATGGTCGATTACGTCGGTGACGCCATGCTCGCCTCTTCGGCTTCGCCGAACGCGATCACGTCGCTGCTCGAGATCATCAGCGCGAACGACGAGATTCAGTCGCTGAACGGTTCGACGTTCACGAACTGGAACTCTCGAGGCATCTCGGACAAGGGTACGGCTCCGGGTTCGATTTCCTTCGCCAGCGGCTCGTTCGCGACGCGAGGTATCTCGGACTTCCGGGCGGCGTACATGAACGCGGAAGAGGGTTCGATCAAGCCCAACGTGATTCTCACGACGGACGCGATCTACCGCTTCTACGAAGGCAGCCTCACCCCGCAGGTCCGATTCGAGGATCTGCGCGTCGGTGATATGTCCTTCAATCAGATTCGGTTCAAGGACGCCCCGATCTTCCACGACCCCAAGGTGCCCTCCGGAACGGCTCTGTTCCTGAACACCGACTTCATTGGCATGAGGCACCTCCCCGGTGCGCTCTTCGACATTTCGCCGATGGAGCGGGGCAACAATCAGGATGCGTTTGTTGCTCCTGTGCTCTTCGAGGGCCAGCTCTGCTGCTCCGCGCGGAAGTACAACAACAAGCTCACCGGCATCACGGCTTAAAGGAGCCATCACCATGAGTTACGAAACTCCGATTCTCACGGCTGGTGGCGCAAGCAACCAGACCATCCGAGAAGCTGTGACCACGGCTCGACACGACGTGGGTACGCGAGGCCAGACCAGCGACGGTCGCGTGTTTTACTACACGCGCACCAGCGACTCGAATATCCTTGCTGCCGGCCAGTTGGTGATGAGCGAGGTCATCATCGCCAACCACGCCAACATTGCTGTCGCGTCAGCGGCTGCGGTGGGTGACGAGTCTGTGGCGGTGACGCTGGGCGGCTCCGAGTCGCTCGCCAAGGACGCCTACCAGGGCGGCTATCTGGTCATCAACGACGTGGATGGCGAGGGGCGCACCTACCGGATCGCCGGCAACGCTGCCACGTCCTCGACGACGGCGGCGACGTTCGATCTCTCTGGCGAGATCGAGACGGCGCTCACGACGAGTTCCCAGGCCACGGTTCTGAAGAACCCGTGGATGGATGTCGTCGAGGCGGCGGCGGGGCACGTCCACTTTGTCTGTGGCGTGCCGCAGTTCGCGGTTCCGGCTGGCAACAGCACCGCCCAGTACTTCTGGGCACAGACGTGGGGCGTGTCGGCGCTTGAGGACGATGCGGCCACGGCCATCGGTGCGGTTCTCCAGTCGGGAACCACCGCCGGTCAGGTCGAGGTGGGTGACGGCGCAGCGCAGCCGATCGGTGTCCAGCTCTTCACGGGCGTGGCGACCGAGTACTACCCGAAGTTCCTCACGATCGCTCCGTAGCACTCTGAAGTGGGGGCGGCGGGGATCGGCCTCGTCGCCCCTCCTTCACCTTTTCTAGCGAGGTTTCATGTCTCTCCAGCAAGCACAACAGATTCACAACAAGCAGCTTCAGAAGTGGCAGCGCTACGGGCACGAGCCCGTGTACGAGCGCGGCACCGTCCGGCTTGCCGGACTGAAGAAGTCGCTTTCTCCGGATCTTGAGGTCACAGTCCTCGACCCCGCCATCAACGAGTACGTCCCATTCATTTTGACATGCGGACGACCACTCCTCTGTGGCGAAGTGCTGCCGGAGCGCGCGGATCTCGCGCTCGACGAGCAGGGGCGTCTGCTGAATCAAGCAGAGTTCCGCGCTCGATACGAGGTTTATCTCGACGCCTTCGTTTACGTCGAAGGCTCGGACACTGGCTTTGAGCCGGTCCCGAACGTCGTGAACTTCGTGAAGGAAACGCCGGACATCTACTCCGAGAGTCCTGGCATGATCGAGATCGGGTTCGACCCGAAGCTCAACGAGGAGTTCAAGCCTCACCAGAAGTACGGGCCGGATGGGCAGAGCGAGGAAGATTATCTCCGCGACAAGGAGGACCGCTCCGACATCGCGTCTGCGCTCAAGTCGATCGCCGACACGCAGCGCATTCTGGCCGAGAAGATGCAGTCCCTCGAGACGGCCCCCGAAGAGCCCCAGGGCATGACCGCACAGGAAGCAGTCGCAGCGACCGCAGACACGAAGCACGAGGAAGCTCCTTGCGGAAAGCGCGTGAGGGCTGGGTACGTCAAGCAACACCAGCGCAAGTGCAACAACGACGCCTGTGGCGGTGACGGCGACAACGTGAAGGCGGCAGACTAGTGGGATTCAGCGTCACAGCGCTCAGTCTGGTCAATCGCGTGAACCGGCGTCGGCGTATGCCGGACGTTTCTATGTTCAACGCGACCGAGGATCAGGCCACGCTGGACGCGCTGAATGTCGCGATTGACGAGGTGTGCTCGTCGCGTCGATGGGAGTTCGACATCCGTCGAGCGCAGATGACGCTGCGGCCTCGCTTCCAGGCGGCAACCGGCGAATCTTTAACGATAACCGCGGCGTCTGGATCTTCTTCGGCGACCCTAAACTACACAACGGTAACCACCGCAACGGCACACGAGTATTTTGCTCGCGGCGGGGCGAGTGGTGCGGATTACCCTTATATCACGCGCGTCCTGCCCACAGGATCTTCGGATTACGGAAACACTGGGTTTCGCGTGATCGCCGCTGCGGCTACGGGAGCAACCGCGGCAGTCACGTTTGGCGCCGAAATTGGCGCCTCGCTTTCAGGCGTCAACGCCGAACTTTTTTACGCTGAGTACGTCCTGCCAGACACTGTGCGATCTGTCATTCGCGTGACGCACCAAGACGATCCCGTGACGTTGGAGCAGGTTGACGCGACCGTCGCCTTTGACGAGTTGTATCCGCGTCCACAGATCGAATACGGCACGCCGGAAGTCGTTTCGGTTGGCGGCCTTGAGGCGCAGACCTACTTGGCGGGGGCGGCGCCTTCGCCGGGTCTTCGCATGTCGGTCTGGCCCGTGCCGGACGAAGCCTACGTTCTCGACTTCACATACCACTACCGACACCCAGTGATAACCGAGACAACCTCTACGCTTGAGGGGGTGCCGCCGGAAATCGTCGATCAGATCGTAGACCTTGCCGCGATCTCGATGAAGGGCTTTTACGACGACGCAGATTCTCGCTCGGTTGCTCGTTACAAGGCCATGACGATGAACACGGTGGCGGAGCAGCATCGTCGTCACAGCGGTAACTTTGCAGAGCGCAAGCGCATCGGGAATTGGGACGGATCGCAACGAGGGCAGGGCGTCGGGGCGCGCGTGTCGCGTGGCCGTCTCCTTGGCGGTGATAGCTGATGCCGTATCAGCCGCAAACCACGCCCGTGCTTAACGGCCTCAACGAGGACGAGAACCCCGCGTCCCTGCTGCCGGGTCAGTTGCGAGAGGCAACGAACGCTGCACGTTTGGGAAATCTGACTGGCACGCGGCCAGGACTGATTCGCGACTCCGTCTACGACGCGAACATTACGTCAAACCCTGCGGTGCAGGGCATCCATGAATTCCGGCAGGGCCGCGACGACGGCCGTCAGCTTGTTGTAGTCGCCAACGGGAAGGTGTATCGGACCGAAGACACAGAAGTGACTTCCAGCAGTCCGACCATCACCGCCGGCTCGCAGCACCTTTGGTCATTCGCGAACCATCAGAGCCTGATGTACGCCGCTGGTGGCAATTCCGGCGATTCGATTTGGACGTGGGATGGCAACACGAGCAACGCAGCGACCGCTCGCCTCGCCGGGCTGGGGCTTCGGCCAAAGTACGTGTTTGCGAAGTTTGGCGCGTTGTTTTTGTCTGGTTTCCAGACGGGCACGGACTTTTACAACAACCCGCTGGTGGCCCGCTACAGCAACTACGGCGAGACTACGACGGACGAGACGAGCTGGCCGACGAGCAACTGTATTCCCGGCGAGCTCTTAGGTGAAAACCCCGGCGTCGGCGCATACGGCGGCGAGGAAATCAGCACTGGGCTCGCATCGTATCAGGACAATCGCGGCGATTTCCTCCTGTTCCTCACGAGCAAACGCATCCTCGCGTTCCAACTGAACCCGAACGTCACGAGCAACGCGAACCGATTTATCCAGACGGACGCGATTGCTAACGGATGCGTCTCGCAGCACGCCTTCGTCGATCTCGGCTACGACCAGGGCGACGCGGTGTACGTCTCAAAACACGGCATCCACTCGATCGCTCTGTCGCAGCAGTACGGCAATCGAGAAAACACCTTCCTCTCGTATCCGATTCGGAAAACTTGGGAGACGGTTAATCAGTCCAAGCTAGACCGAATCTCCGCGGCTTACTGGCCTGATGAGGGCATGTTGATTTTTGCCGTGCCTACCGGGTCCAGCAGCACGCCCGACACAATTCTCTGCATGGACATCAAGGGTTCAGGTCGGCTCAGTCCGGAGAGTGTTCGCTGGTACAAGTGGAAGCTCGCGGGCTCGCTGTCTGCAAACTATCTGCGGATGGCGCGTGAACCTAGTAGCAACAAGGAAGTGGTGTACCTGGGCGGATCTGCGGGGCACCTCGGGCACTTCAGCCGCTCAAGCTACTCTGATTTTGCAAGCTCCTACGCGGTGACCTTTAGGACAAAAGACGAGGACTTTGAGTATCCGACCATCGAGAAGGGCGTGGGTAATGCGTTCATTATGGCAAACGGATCAGGCGACTATTTCCCGACCCACACCTACATGCTGGACGATGCGTCCATCACGGGTGCGACCTCGTCGCTTGAAATGACGTTGCCCGGTTTCGAGTTGGGCGACACCTTGACCGGCGACACTCTTGGGACTGAGCGGGCCGACGGCACGATCGGAGCCGGCGACAACCTTATTCGTGATCGCGTTCGCGGCGCAGGATCGGGTTTCACGATCTCCCACAAATTCGCGCACGCAGGAAACAACGAACCCTTCTTCATCGGAGCCATTACCCAGGACGTTGCCGTTCGCGGGATGGCTGACGAGGCCGCGTAATGGCAACTTATTCCCGACCGGCAAAGTCCGTATCTGGCGACGGCAGCACGAGCTACGTCGATGGCAACAAACTTCCCGCAGCTGAGTTGAACGCGGATATGGACGGTATCGTCAATGTTCTTAACGGAAACATTGACTCCGATAACATTTCGTCATCCGCAGCCATTCCGAACTCTGCCTTGGTCGAAATTGACGGCACGAAGGTCGCGGATCACGCGGACGACGATGCGACGTACTTGACGACGACCACGCCCGGAGACAGTTTCGGAACAAGTCGCCCTGCCAATCTCGAGCAGGAACTTGAGCGCATTCGCTACCGCCTCAAGGCGAACAACGGATACTTCACGGAGCAGAAGGCTACTAACGCCTCTAACACCCTGACGACCCTCGGCTGGACAGAACCGCCGATCGCTGGCCCGAACTTGCTGCTGAACGCGGGTTTTGAAGATCACGTAATCACGGATCAAGACCCGCCAACGTATTGGACCGAGGAGGGCACGCTCACCGCCTCGGCAATCGAAAGCGCCGCCGCGGCGCACGATACCTACGGCGGGCACAAGCGATCGTTTCGTTTTACGGGTGCTGCCAGCGCCGGCATTTCGCAGACAGTCCAAGGGCTCAAGGCTGACACGAAGTATCTGTTTGGAGCCGCATTCTTTGTGACGACGGGGGAATTGACTCTCCGCACGGCGGGTGGGCTTGCTGCAAGCAACGCCTATCAAGATCCGACAGAGACGTACACGACGACGGGCACGAGCGTCGTTCTTCGGAACTACGTGGTGCAGACCGATTCGAGCGCGACGGACATCAAGGTCGATCTGCTTGGCGCCACATCTAGCAACGACATCAACATCCTCGGGTGCTGGTTCCACGAGCTCGGGCAGGCGGCTCCGGCGGATTTGCCTCACATCCCTACGCAGACGGTAAGCACGTCTACCGAAGTGACGAATCTTCCCACCACAGTGGATTCCGGAACCGACTGGAATACTCAGTGGGCGAACATAACGGCGCTCGTCGTGGCGCAGTACATTCCGAGCCCTGGCTACCGGCTGATCTATGACGTTCAAATTGCGTGGGCAACGTCTGAGACGGATCAAATCTATTATTTCTACGGCTTTCGGCTCAACGTAAACGACTCCAGCTCGTCAGCTATCGAAGACGGCCCGTACATTATCTCAGCCGACGAGGCGAACGATGAAGTGAATGCGTCAGGGACGGTGACCCTCACTCACGTCGTCGAGAATCCCACTCCTGGCATGACGTACACGTTTACCCCGCAAGTCACCGCTGCGGACGCGACAACCGGCACGGGGCTCGCTCCGCGGCTGCATCCGGCAATCGTGGTCACGTACGCAGGTACAAATGCTGCCGACACCAATTCAACAATCCAAACAACGTCGCGAGCGCGCCTGCGCGTGGAGAAGATCTAATGGCTTGGCCGATTTTAGCTGGCGCGCTTATAGGCGCGGGTGGGAGCATCGGGGGCGCTGCGATGGCAGATTCGACTGTGCCGTCCAGTGATCAGACGTTTGTTTCAAACAACCCGTTTTCCAACCCGCTCCTAGCTGCTCTTGGGTTTGACGCTGCGACGGGTTTAGGGTTTGCGGATGCTTCTAGTCTGGCTAGTCCACTTCAAGAAATCACAAATCAAATAAATCAACTGCCGATCAGCGAGAAAATCAAGCGACGTGCGCTTGCTGGCTTGCCTCGTGCGCTTGCGGCGATTTCCGACGACCCAAGCATTTCGCTGCGCGACGCCATTGCAGGCGTGTCCGGCGCCAACGAAAGCGCAGTTCATAAGTCTCTCGTCAACGTATTAGCCCGCGTCGGTCTGGGCGAGACAGAAATTCGGGATTTGGCGAACCGCCAGTCGCGGTTTCGTGTGCAACAGCAGCAACTCCTCGACTCGGGATTGTCCGGTCTGCAACTGGATACCATTCTCGAGCGCGCGGAAATGGCGCGACAGCTTCAGAGGCTTCAATCAAGCGCGACAGAATACGCGGTTTCAGGCCGGCCATCGGGTTTGCAACAGCAGTTTGCCGACCGGCGAACCCGCGCGCTTGACGCTGCGGAGGAGCAGGCGTTTCTGCGGGCTGCAAACACAGGACAACGCCCCGGCACTCTGGAACGAGATTTCGCCGACTTGCGAGCAGGCAATGACCTGGCTGCCCTGAGCGATTTGATCCAGACGACGGGGGCTTTGCAGCAAGTATTCAGCGGCCAGCGAGCCCCCGCAGAGCGTACCACCCAGATGAGTCTGGGATTACAGTCGAATGCGCTGAACACAGCCGCAAGTCAGGCGCAGGCTGCCAACAACATGCTGGCCCAAGGGCAAGCTGCCCAAGGTGCGGCGCTGGGCTCAGGGATCGCCGCGGGCGTCGGTGGCATCGGCTCCGCGATTGGAAATATCGGGCAGCTTCAACTGCTAAACGAATACGGCTACTTCGATAACAGCCCCGGGTATGTCAGGACAGGCGGCGGGAGGCCATAGTCAAATGCCCTTCCAGCCATACAAAGGCAGCAGCGGCCCTGACTTTCTCAGCCTCGCATTGAGCCTGCGACAGCAGAAAAGTCGCGAGCAGTCGCAGCGTCGGCGCGATGAAGCAGCGCTGATACGGGCGCAGTCGCAGGCGCAAAACGACGCGCTAACCCGTGCCGAAAAGGCGCTGGATGTTCAGCAGAAATACAACGATTCCCTAGCGGGGGCATCGGAACGAGCCTCGGCTGCAACGCAGATCGGCGATGCGCGAATGGAACGCGCTCCAGAGTTTTTGACCAATCCCGATTTCCAGGGACCGTTGCGCCCGGCGGACAGCGAAATGCAGGCGCAGTTCCCCACGCCCGAATCATTCGCGGTAACGCAGTATCCAGAATACAGAACCATTGTAAATCGACGCGCCACGCAGCTCGTGCAAGCGGGCGTCGAACCTGAAATGGCAATGGAGCAAGCAGTTCGCGATCTCGAGTTGCAGCAGCGTGTCGCCGGGAATGAACGCGAGCGCGCCCTCGCACAAACAAAGGCGTCTGAAGGGCGCAAGGCCCGTCTCGACTTCGTCGCACCGCAGGAGGTAGACGACAGGGCAAGCGAATTCTCGGTCGCGCTGGAGCAGGCTGGGGATGACCCAGGATTGCGAGATGAGGTTCTCGCACAGGTCGATAATTACGCAACGGTTCTTTCAAGCACTTTAGATGAGCCATTCGAGAAATCTTTAGCGCGCTTGAACCGTCGTATGAAGGGATCGCTGGCGAGCCGCAAGCAGGAACAACGCGACGAGCTGCGCGCACGTCAAATTGCTCTCGGCAGTCCCGAAGCCGTTGAAGCATCGGTTGGACAAGCCGCTCAGATTCTTGAGCAGATGCAATCCATTAACGAGCTGTCGCCGTCACAAATAACTGAACTGGGCGCAAGTTTGGGCTCGCTCCGCACGCGCAGCGTCTCGGCAATTGCCGAGACTCGCGACATTTCTGTAGAAGCCGCTGGAAAGGTCTACGACGACAGGTTAAATGCAGCGTCGGCCGGCAGATTCAATGAGAGAAAAAAGGAAGAACGGGCGCAAAATCGTCTGTCGCGCCAAGTTTCGGCGGTTCAGAAGAACATCGACGGGATAGAGCAGCAGCTTGAAGACCTTGGCGAATCCGAGAAGGACACACCGCAATATCGCGATCTTCAGAAACGGCTGACGAACCAGCACGCCGTGCAAGCGAAGTTGCTCAACGAACACCTTTCGAGCGACAACCCCGTTCTCGCGCGTTCTCAGTTTATTCAGCAAGACTTGGGCCTCTATCAAACGGTGACAGGAATTGGCGCCGACCTTCAAGCAATGGAAAGGTTGGCTCTGCAAGATCCCGGTTTCCTCGGCGCAACGCGTGGCGGTTTAACGGCATCACTTATTGAGGCCGTAAATAAGGGAACGGACATTGGACAAGTATTTTTGTCGCTCAACGGTTCTCTTGGTCAGGGCCTCAAAACCAGCCTTCTCTCTGACACGGACATGCCAGAGAAAGTCAAGCAGCGGCTCATAGGGGAGCTCGGATTTGAAGACAGCGGCTTTTCGTTTTTAGGAAAGCGTACCGACGCCAAGATTCTGGTTTCGCGGATGGCTTACGCCTACACGCGGATGTTGAACCCAGGCCGCTTTTCTGATGCCCAGTACAAAAACAATTTGAAGCTATTTGACTTCACCATCGGTTCTGCACAGAACGCAATGACTAAACTGCGTTCCGGCATCACAGAGATGCGTAAGGCAGAGATGCAACTGGCGGATCGGGTGCAGTCCTACAACCCGCAAACCACTCGCGACGCGGAAGGAAATATCCGGGACGCCGCTACCTACGAGATCCTGATTCGAGCGCCCGAAGCGCAGCCGGTTGAGCAAGGCACAGGCTCCTCGACAACTGCCGATATGGATGCCGTAGACGCTGCGCTCAGAGAGATGGATCAATAATGGAGTCGCGACTCACACCGCAGGGGCCGGCGTCAAATACTCAGCCGCCCGCGCCGGATCAGGCTCGATATCCGTCTGACGACTTCAAAGAGCGCGTTGAGCGCATGGCGGCGAAGTCGCAACAGCGGGGCGTGCAAATTCCAAAGTCTGACTTGGACGACATGAGGGAGGAGGCGGCAGAAAGCGCTCGCTTGTCGATGCCGGGAGCGACGACTGAGCAAGTGATTGCCGTTGCGAAAGAGACTTACGCCCTACGGCAGCAACGCTGGCACAGTGAGCGCGAAGCAAGGCGACAAGAAAGACTTGCCCCCGCACCACGAGCCACGCGACCGCGAGTGACTGTCGGACAGACCGCTCTTGGTCAGGACTTCGCTTCCTTCGCCGATGTCGCGGGGCCGATGGCCGGTTCGCTGCTCGGTTCTCCAGGCGGACTTCCGGGCAGCATGTTGGGCGCTGGAGCAGGTTCACTCGCGGTAACGCCAATGGTCGAGGCTTTCAAAGTTGAGGCGGCGCGATCGCAGAACCTCAACTACGACCCCTTGAGCGTTTACGGGATGTTGCGAAAAGCGCGGAACGAGATGATGTTCGAGTACGCCGGTAGCAAAATCTTCGACCTGACCATCGGCGGTGCTGCAAGCTATTTCAGGGGCAACCCGAAGTTAGCTGCGCGCATTATGAAAGATTTTGAGACAGTACAACTGTCTCCTGCGCTTCAAGATATTTCAAACGCATCCCTGCCAGAAAGCGCTCGGAAAATGCTTGGCGGTTTTCCAACCTTCTCTGGGATCTTCGCCCGCCGCCAGCAGCAAATGACGGAGTTGGTTGGCAAACGCCTGCGAGACGCCGCATCGCGCGCAGGACTCCAGCCTGGGGATATTCCCGATTCAGAAATCTTACGCCGGGTGTACGAACGATCGGGCTTGGACGGAATACAGCGTGCCAGCGAGGCGTTGCTGAACAATACGTTCAAGGTGCTCGATCGCGGCATGAAAATCTTTGGCGAACGCCAAGAAGAGGCATGGACCGCTTTTTATGGTCGGGTATCGCGACTTGAGCGTGAGGCTGCGGAGGCGGGCGGGCGTTACGCCGTTGACCCCGTGCAGTATCGCGGCCGGCTGGCTGAAGCTGCCGAAGGCTACAAGGCACTGGTAGACCAGGGAGCGTTCCCAGCGACAGCAGTCGTCACCGAAGTGGACAAGGCTCTGCGGGCGGCAGTCGATACGTTGAAAGACAAGCCTGACCTCACGATGTCTGAACTGCGATCCGACATTCGCAAAGTCACCGCTCTCATCACGGAGCTGGACGATGAAGCCGCGACAACCGTGCTTGGTCGAGTAAAAGAGGGAATGCAGGAAGACCTCAAGCGGCTCGCGCAAAACGACCCCGAATCGCTTGTTCTTTACAACCGTGCCAGCGAGGTGTCTGAGGAGTTCCTGACGTTTCTGCAGGACGAAGTCGGGCAGAGAATGAAGCGCGTTAATCGCAATGTCGGTCGGCGCGAGCAGGATGTAGTAGAGGGGCCTGCCGGGCTAGAAACAAGAAAAGCGGCAGGCGCAAAAGACCCGATTGCGACGATGGACATGATCCTGCAATCGAATAGCCCGCGCACGGTCCGCAACTTTTTCAGAACATTGACCGAGGCGACGGGCGAGCGAAAAGCGCGACGTATTTTGGGGCGCGTAGCGGCGAAAAAGATCAATGGCGCCGTCGAAAAGGTTACGCAAGAAGCACCTGAGCGCGCGGCGGCCGACCTTTTTAAGCCGGGACGGCTGCTGAAAGAGCTTGGGCTTGAAGGCGTAAACGATCCTACTAGGGCTTTATCAGCCACCACTTTGACCAATCTTGAGCTTTTCAAGGCAGCAGGCGTAAACCGAAAGGAAATGATCGCGTTAAGCAACGTGATCGACCACCTGTTCTCGGTCAAGACAGCGTCGATCAGTGAGTTTGTTCGACGCAGGGCGCTCTTGGGCGGGTTCCAGAGTCTAGTGGGCGGTTACACAGGCGGAATGCTTGTGGGCAGCGGGCAGAACGAGGGGAATGTTTTAGGCGCGGCTTCTGGAGCAATCGCCTTTATTTTGCTCGGGCGCACCTTCGCAAAATGGATGACGGACCCGGCCAAGGCGCGGCGGGTGATTCAGATTGCAGACCAGTCTTTGCCAGACAATGTGCGCGCCCGTGCCTTTGTTTCGGTGCTTAACGACGCCGACATCATTGGCGAAATTGGCGAGGGCGATAGTGACGACTTTGCCGAGAACGCGCGCAGGCAGGCGCGAGAGCAGATGAACACGAAGCAAGGTCAGAAACGTACCCTCCGTGCTCTGGATGAGTATTTGAATGCAGGACCGGCTGCGCGCGTTTCAGGCCGCAAGCCGCAGGCTGCTTCGCAGTAAAGGATGATTCAATGAAACGACTATTCCCCGCCATCCTGGCACTCGCGTTCGCGATGCCTGCGAGCGCATTCACCAACGCCGCCGTAGACACGCTCGGAAACGGTGTGCGCATCTACACGCTCTGCGACGCCGAGGGCGCTGCAGAAACTGGCGTTTGTGACGACGGTTCAAGCGTCGACATCGCTGCGCGAGTGACTGGTTTCACGCACCTCACCGTGGATTCGACACAGAGCACCGGAACCACGTATCGCTGCGACATATACGCAGGAAACGATTCGGTGGCAGACACAGCCGATCTCTCGACTGTTGGGGCGCAGATCAACAGCGTCTCGCTCTCGAGCACGACTGAGGTGATTCAGTTCAGCGGCACGTTCGCCTATGTGTGGATCTCGTGTCCGACCGCTGCGGGCGGTTCCGACAGCGTGACCGTCAAAGTGCAGGCGTCGCCCTGATGCGCGGTCTGATCGCTGCGTTGCTTTTGTTGGCGTCTCCGGCCTTCGCAGGGGAATTCGTGCTGGGCGTAAACGGCGTCGAGCAGCAACTGTTCTCTTGGGTGTTTGACCCTGGAGCGGGCACCGCGAATTCAGACTACAACACCTCTGAATGTCTCAAACTGTTCGGAACCACCACGACGAAAATTGATGCAGAGGTGGCTTGCTCGGACGACTCGTTTGGCGCGTTCACGCTGCCGCGAGATGTCGTGCTGACTCGACTGGCAGTAGTGCGGCAGACGGCGATCGACGACGGAACTTCTGGATCGGACGAAGGCGGCTGTGACTTCATCCTGGCGACAAGCGATGGAGCCACGGAAATCGCCGCAAGCGAGCTCGAAAGTCCCGCTGCTGACGGCGACGTTGCAGTCGGCACGATCTCTAGCGTCTCCTTCCAGCACCGCGTCACAGCCGGAACGATGGTGAATATCCTGGCCAAGAATGGTTCACACTGCGGCGACGGCTCGGGAACATGCGAATGCGACGCGGAGTGGGGCGACAACACGCTTTCGGTCTTTGGGGTGCTCCAATGATTCGGGCGTTGCTGGTCGCGCTGATGCTCGTCGTATCGCAGGCCGCACCTGCGTCCGAATTCATCCTCAACAGGAGTCCAGACTCGACGGAGCAGGAGAGAATTCTCGGCTACTTCGTCTGGTATGGAGCGGTGAATCAGTCGGCCTTTTACGATATGGAAAAGAATTTCGACGCTGACGATTGCTTGTCGCTTTGGGTCAATTCGACCAGCACAGCAGTTCTGGGGAAACTGAACTGCGCGACGGCACCCGCGTCTACATCGTTGACGTTTCCTCGCGACGTGGTGGTGACGCGATTCAGCGTTTTCAACACGGCGGCTTTGCAGTCCGCAACGACTTACCAGTCGTGCAAGATTCGGCTGCACGTTTACGAGCCGACTGGCGGCACATACACGCAGCTTGCGGAATACACCCGCGCGAGTTCATCGGGATCGAGTGACACGACACTCGGGCAGACCGACACGCAAAGCCTAGACGCGCTGCTGCCAGCAGGACAAATGCTTCAGCTTGCGTCGTCCGACGGCGCCAATGACTCGTGCCCAGCGCCGTCAGGAGGCACTTTGTGCGCCTGCTTTGGCTCGTTTGGTTCGGTCGTGACGATCATGGGATACGAAAAATGACGAAGCTTGCTTACTCGCTCGTCCTGACGGTTTTACTGGCTTTCGCATCGGAGTCCGTCCTGGGGCCACCCGATTCGCAGCCGACCCCAGTCGTTGTCGAAGAGGGCACGCCGATCCCGCAGGAGGTGCTGGATTGTCTCGCCGCGGCGCTTGAGGCGAACGAGCCGAATCCGTTTGGCGTGTGCGGACTGAGTTGATGTCTGCCGACCCCGAAAACGGACTGATTGCTGCTGTGCTTACGGCGATCGGCGTTGGGGGTGGCGGATATTGGAAAATCGCGCACAAGCAGAGCGAACTGTCGGCGCGCGTTGACCGACTCGACGAGGATCGCAGGGACAACGAGCGCCGCATGGACGAGGGCCGGGAGCGGCTTGAAGAGGTCCGGCAAACGGTCACGCGCCTCGACAGCAAGGTCGACACGATCCTCAACTTAGTGAAGGAGCGCTGATGCCCAAAAAGAAGAAGCCGAAGCCGAAGCCGCGACCGGGGGGCTACCTCGAGACGCAGGAGTTCTAAGGGCTGATGCTCGACGAACTGCGCGCGGCAGAGCGATTGATGAACGCCGACCGGGACTACTCGATCGGCAACTCGCGCATTCACGGCAAAGGCGTGATTGCAGGCCGCGAGTTTAAGCGCGGCGAGCTGATC
>Ga0208919_1001057_pt1 | contig 16605 bp, 8 predicted proteins | sample 4_EtaG_FD_184076 | JGI IMG/M metagenome (GOLD analysis project Ga0208919, IMG submission 184076) | Marine viral communities from the Subarctic Pacific Ocean - 4_ETSP_OMZ_AT15127 metaG (SPAdes) (version 3) | ecosystem: Environmental > Aquatic > Marine > Oceanic | place: Pacific Ocean | collected...
GTATATAGTTTTTTCCAATAATCATTTTCACCCATGTATTTTTTAGCAATATCCACCCATGTGTTAACTACATCTTCTTTTCTTATGTCTTTATCGTAATCTGGATACATAAACTCAATGTATTGTTTATGCTGTGTTTCCGCTGTTAAACCACCGGTTTTTTGCAAGGGTATTGTAAGTTTTTCTCCTACTTGTTTTCCATTTTTATTTATTTTATGAATATGTAGGTAATCTCCAAAGTCAAAGCTTTCCCCGTAACTGAATCTAAAAGTGTGTCCATTTATAACTTTCCCCTTGTGTATTTTAGTTAAACTCTCTGCAACGTGACGTTCTAAAGTAGCAAAATCACGTTCTTTCGTCGCTATCCATCCAAATGGCGAGTCTTGCATTCTTGCTCCTAATCCATCTGGTCCCAATAAAATATTGTGAAAATCATCAAACTCTAAAACACCGCTTTCTTCAAAATCTTTTCTTTTCTTTAATTTCTCAATCTGTAATTTATCATGTTTTCTGTATGTTGTAAGATCTCCACTACCATCGCCTAATACTCCATATTTTTTCTTTAACTCTAATAGTTCTTCCTCGTCTTTTTTCTCCTTCTCCTCTTTCTCTTTTTTTATTTTTTCTAAGTATTCAGAAGCCCCTTCTAGTTTACTAGCGTCAGGAATTTCAAACCCATATTTATATTCATCTTCAGTTTTTTTACCTACAGTTTGTTTTCCCGTTGTCCTTACGTCGCTCGCTTGTTTTGTAATTTTTTCAAGATCAGTTTCTACATACTCTGGAGAATCCTCTATAGTAGAATAGTTACTGTGCCACTCGTCATGCTCCGGTCCTTTTGTTAGGTTCGGAGGAGATCCCTCATGTCTTAATGGTGATGAGAATACTTTTTTACTCATATATTATTTTACTTTTCATTGTTGCAGGTTCTTGGTATCTATCTAGCATTGCGCCGAAAAACTGTTTGAAATCTTCTTCAATGTTATCGTCTTCTTCCATTATAGAAGCGGCGAATTTCTTTTTCATTTCTTTCTTAACCTTAGCGTCTTCTTCTGCTAAATACAATCTCTGGTACTCCCCATATTGTTCCGCTAATTCCAATGGTATTAAAGGGGTACCATCTGAATCTGTTTTTGTTAAGTAATAATCTATAAAATTTACCCTTTCGTAACCCGTGTTATCTTCTGTTCTTATATTATACTCTTTGTCTATCATAGAAGATGTTTTGACTCTATTAGCGGTAATTTCAATTTGACCTTTGTCATTTAAAGCACCCTTGGAAAACAAATCGTCAATCGCTCCCATCGCCGCTCCTCTTGCGTCAACGAAATCACTTTCAGAATCCTTGTCTTTATAGTTCTTTATTTCTTTTACGAAATTAGTTAACAAATCACTAGTCACGTCTCCATCTGTTGTTCTCGCCATAGTTTTTGCCATTGCTAAAATCTCACCAGGAGTTACATAGTCCGTACCATCAATACTTGAAATTTTAAATCTATTATCAGTAGGATCTAACCAAGTATCTATATTTAGTTCTACTTCGTTGTCTCCACTTTTTACATATATGGAATTATTAAAAAGTTCGTCTCCTAAACTACTCATATAATTCTCAAAAAGAGGATCACTTCCACTAGACCAATTATCTGTAAGTTCTGCTAACTCTTGTAGCTCTGCGTAATCATCTAAATCTGAATTCATATCTTGGAAAAAAGAAGTTGGATCCTCTCCGTTGTTAACCATTTCGTATGATTTATTTTTCATATAATTAGCATACGGACTAGATTTTCTTTTTTTAAAGTTCTCGTCTACAGCTTTGTATCCAGCTATTTTAACTTTTTGTTTTTGCTTTCTTTTCTCTACTAAAACTTTAGATATATTACCCAACCCCTCTAACCACGGAGAGTAGTCCATTTTAACAGGAGCATATCTTTGTCTCGCTGCTCGTATTATTGCTTCGTTTGCCGCCATAATTTATATTTATTTAATCGTTTTCACTACTAAGTGAGTACCTATTGGTATTTTTATCCATTCCTATACCTGCGCCTGAAGACGAGCTACCAGTTCCACCTCCAGTTGTATTTGTAGTTCCACCAGGTCCACCCCAAGTAGCTCCGGCTTGGCTAATAGTAGATCCAACCTGGTTCCATGTTTGTTGCGTCTGAGCTATCTGTTGGTTTACTCCAGCTATTTTTGCGCCACTTACACCCATTAACGTGGATAATTTATCTATCTCAAATTGTCTAGCACCTTCCAAGTTTGCTATTTGCACCGCTCTATCCGCTTGACTTAATCTAGATTCTTCCATAAGTACTTGTTGGTTGATTCTAGCTTGTTCTTGTAATTTAAGTCTTCTATTTTGTTGTAATTGTTGCCCTATAGTTACACGAGATTGCTCAGCCTGTCTAGCAGCTTGGTCACTTAGAGATTGCGCTAACCCAGATATACCAGATGTTCCAGCGGCACCTTTTAGTCCCTGCATTATATTGGCTTGTTGTTGTGCAAACTGTCTCCTAGCATAGTCAGCGGCTTGATTATCAACCTCCATCTCTTCCATGATATTCTCCTGTCCTTTGAAAACATTTTCTCTTCTCAAGGCATCTCTATCTAAGGCTTTAAACTCCGTGTCTTCGTAAATTTCTCTATATTCATCAAACTTTTTCTCTTCAGATCTCTTTCTTTTCCTATTTCCTCTGTTGGCTATACTTCCACCGACGGTAGACACTAAGGAACCAACTACAATTGCACCCGCTACCCAACCTGACATAATATATTTATTTTATTCATAATAATTCCTTTTATTTTTTATTTTTATAATACTCTTTGTGCTCGGTTAACTGCCAAACTTTCTCCCCAACATCTTCACCATATTGTTCCCATGTAGTAGAAAAGAATTTTTTCTCTATTTCATCTAGATCAGTTAAACCATCTGGATTTGGATGTACGGTAACAACAACACTATCCTCTGGAAACCAACATATTCTTTTAGTACCAGGTTCTGTTAGAATAAAAGTAGGGGCAACCAACTCTTTTACACCGTCATCAGAAGAACACCACATCGTCCCTTTCATTACAAATAGTGGGTTTGCTAAATTGTGTATTACTGTAAAACCAAAATAACCTGCTCCACAAAACATTTCTCTAACGTATAACCCTTCTGAAAAATAATGATTGTATTTAGCGACGCTTGGATACAAAACTTTTTTACCATTATCCCTAGTTTCTACCTCAAGATCTGCTTCTTCACTTTTTCCTACTTGGATAAACAATTCTTGTAATTCTTCAATTTTTTCTCTGTAAGATAAACTACTTGGTAAATCCCATATTTTTTGTAACTCATTTTTGTCCATATTTAATTTAATTAACAATTATATAGTTACACTTTTTGCCGTTTATTTACTATTAGGACGTCAGGGCTGTTACTACGGCTTCTACATCGAAGTAAATATTGAAGTTGGCATTAGGTACTCTACTCATAGTTATAGTTCCTGTCATTGTAGCTTTTTTTCCATAACCGTCAACTTTTAATATTGTTCCATCTTCTAAAGATTGGTTAGACGTTACTTGCAAAACTTTAGTACTATAGTTTATTGCTGTAGGTCTTTGCGTTGTCGCGTTGTCAAAACCTATGCCTTCTATCGTAGCGTCTGTACCAACTCTTATTCCACCTGCGTCACTTAAAGTTATATTTCTACTAGTAGATGTAGCTCCATTAACAGTAACAGTGAGTGGTTCTAGTTCTATACTAAGGTCACTAAACGTTATTTTAGTATCATTATAAGTGTTTATCGCATCGCTTCCCTCTCCCCAAAAAGTCAAACCCCTATCATCTGGTAAGGTTTGAGCGGATGATACTGTTATAGTTTTTGTATCAGCGTCAACGGTAAGCACAGTCGGAGGAGTAGAAGTAACGCCATTTCCCGTCATATACATGTCAGGCGCTATATTGTCCACGCTATCTAAAACTATTGATGTTAACCCACTAATCCCTCCAGAAACGTCTACGGCTGTATCTACTCTAACTTCAAAATCTGTTTCCAATGGTTGTCTTACTATAAATAAAGCAAATGTATCTGTACCAGTAGGATTTGATTCAAATACCCAGTTAATATCAGCTGTGTAATTTTGAGATTCATTAGAGTATCTTGGAGCAGATATAGTAATATTGGTTGGCATTGCCTTGTAGTTGCTATCAGTTGTTTTAGGGTCTGGAATTATCACGGTGTTAATATCTACGTATTGATACAGTGTTTTTCTAAGTAGATTCGAATTAGATCCTTTTCTAGTAATTAAACCCATAGAATCAACTTCTTCAGAGTAGACATGCTTGGTTTTAAAATGAGCCTCAGCCCATAAGTCAAGATTGTAGTGATCATCATCTGAAACCGCGGGAAACTTAATATAGTTAGTGTAAACACCGTTGCTAGGTATAGTTACGTTTTCTAATCTTTTTTTAGTTGTTGTAAAAGATTCTGTACCAAAATCATAGTATTTAGAAGGCGAATCTTCATTCGTAACTTCTAAACTAAACACGGCTCCAGGATCACCTTTTATAGTGAAATTTCTAGTTTCCGCAGGACTTGCGCTTATGCTGTTTTCGTCTATCACAAAAGATTGTATTTTTAAGTGCGAAGACTCAATACTATGCAGTCGCTCGTGCTCAGCGTCAGACATAAGAGAACCGTCTGGCATGTAGTGATATCCAGCAGGGGCTACTTGCCCTTGAGCGTTTGCTCTTGGCATAGCTGAAGACGAAGATGAAGGCGAAGATGACGATGACGATGACGATGACGAATAGTGATATGGCATAGTTATTATTTATTATTTACTACTTTCTGATATACTTGCTCCAACCGCGAATAATTCTACTTTTTTATTAGAATTATTTTTAAATTCTATCTCAGCAAAATAACCAGTCAAACCAGAAACATTAACCGAGTTATCTTTACCAAACATAATAAAAGGCATGGGATTTGTTGGGGGCATATTCATGTTTGGCGCTGGATCTGGAAACTCTATGTTTATCATATACTGATTAGAGTCAGGAATGTTAATTATTTCTGAAATAGGATAGCCTATGTTCACAATGTTACTTATGTTTGCCCAGTCAAACTCTCCGTTTGCGTTAGGTAAAATATAATAAACGTTGTCTCCAACTTGCGCTGAAACATTTACTTCTTGTTCAAAAACTAATGATAGTATTGGCATAATTTATTTTTTTATCCTTGTGGGACGGTAATATCTATATAAGATGAGCAATATCCAACTCCAGACGGTGACACAACGCTAACTGCGTTTCCATTATGTAAAGTGTGTGTTCTAGTGGACTCAAACTCAAATCTATATGTTCCCGATTGTAAGTTTGAGAAAGTCTCGGTCCATTCGTACACCCCTGCGTTAGTTGTAAAAGTAGAAAGCGCGGATAGTTGGGTTCCTGAATTTACAAGAATGTCACCTGTTGCAGGACCGTTTACTCCTCTTGCGTAACTTTGATAGGTTGTGTGGGTGAGAGATGGGTCAGAAGCAAAACCTTCGAACGTCACTTCTATCTCTCCGTCACTCTGGCTTCCGTTTTCAGGATCTATTTGAACAGATTTAATACGTACGTCCCCGTCGTTAGCAGCGAATTGCGCGAATGGATTATGCGTACACGACGCACAAGGTGAACTAGTGTCAGCTGGACTAAATCCAGTGTGAGTAACACTACTATCGTAATTGTAATTGTTATCAGTGTGACCATCACCTCCAGTTGGCACCATACATCCGTATATATGTTGTTCAAAGTCATCTATAAGTACAGAATCACATTTGTGCGCGTCTAAATCGCTTGAATTTCCAAACGAAAGGAAAGTAGTTACGTGCGCTTCCATATCGTCCGTTGGACTTGTGTCGGTTGTGTTAGCAAATACAGAAGTAGGGACATTTAAAGGAAAAATATGAGAATTAGGAGCCGATGCATACGTGCCTACTGATGTTGTTAGCAACGGATCAGAGCCCCCGTTCTCAAAGTCGTACTTTACACCGTTTGCATCACCATCTTTTGTTAACCATACCGAATACGTATCTCCAGTAACTCCACCGCTAAGTCCACTTATATTAAGCGATTCGCTTCCTATATTAACAGACCCCGCAACTACAGTACCGTCGTAATGCCTTACTTGAGGAGTTGTTGTTAAAATCCCACCCGTACGTATGGACACACTATCACAATACTCGCATATATTAAATCCGTTGCAGTCATTCGTAGAAACGCTTGAATTCGAAGCCCATTGACAATCAGTAAGATGGTTCATAGCGGTCGGATCATTACATCCACCGACGTCAAACGTACAAGTACCGTCACAAAATGTTATGTTTCCACCGTCATAATTATAACCAGAGCCCTGTGTATTACATCCAGATCCTCCAGTACAACCACAGTAATTATTCGCTGTTAAATCTGTACATCCGTAAATAATTTCTGTTATTGTAATTGTGCTCTGTACCCAAGTACAAGTTCCATCAGCATTTATCTCTTTTATTGTAACATCATAATCTCCAGGTGGTAAATTTGCTGGAAGCGTAGTAGAAGTTGGCGATGAAATAGCGAACGGATCTGTATGCGATCCAGTGTAAGACCAAGTGGCAGTCATATTTGAGCTAGTACCATTAAGCACTATTTCACCGTTCCAATTACCATTTACATCAACTTCCGCGGTAAGGTTAGAACTATTAGTGTTTAAGGATATAGGATTAGTAGGACAGTATACACAACAACTATTACAGGCAACGACTGGAGTTGGGTAAGTACATCCAGACGTTAAAGAAGATCCGTCACAAAGATGCGTTATGTTTGTTGCTAAGGTAGCGTAAGTATTATTGTAATTTCTTGCCGCCGGATCGTTACATCCGTGGTATTCGCAACTTCCGTCGTCTGACATAACTCCATTTAGATATGGACCCGCAGCCGCAAAGAAATTACTTGCTTGCGGATCTGTGCAACCTCCCCACGTGCACGAACCATCATCTGTATTGGCTGATGCGTTGTAATTATTAGCAGTAGGACTTGTGCAACCATAAGTGTAACTACAGCAACCAGTATAATTAGTACCATTAGTAACACCAGCACAATCTATAGTGGCAGATATTGGGTTTGTGTAAGACGTGCTATTGGAAAAAATAGTTCCTGCTTGAGGGTGATTGAAGGTAGTAATACCAACCGAGTTATCTAAACATCCTTGATACACACAGCTTCCGTCTTCTGCAGTCGCTAACGCGTTATGATTATAAGCGTTTGGATCCATACAACCAAAAGTCGTCGCGGTAGAAGATGTAATAGTAAACGTTTGGGTTTCTACACATACAGGGTATTGGTTAGATGTTATAGTTAACGTGTATGCTCCGGCAGGTAAATTAACGAACTGCCTATGACCAAATCCACCAGCACTCCAAGAACTAATTGGCATGCTAGCACCTGAACTATTCGTAAGTGTAAACAGGTACGGAAAGCCATACGACGAGCTGGAAGTTGGGCCAACTTGTATTTTACCGTTATTACCTCCAGAATGAGTGTTGTATTTAGTAGCGTGGTAATCTAAAGCCTGGCAGTAAGCACAGGACCCATCATCAACAGTAGCGTTTGAATTATAATTAGTTGCTGTGGAATCTGTACATCCATTTATATCGTAAGTACAACAAGATCCACATGGAGTATTTGCTTGTGGATCATAATTAGTAGCCGTAATTCCATCACCTTGAGAACCAAACCCTAAACTTGCTGTATAATTCGTAGGTCCTCCATCCATACAACCTTGGATAATTGGTAAACAACTACCGTCATCTACAACAGCAAGCGCGTCATAGTTAAACATTGTAGAATCCGTACATCCCGCTGGATAAACACAAGAGCCATCTTCTACAACAGCTGTGTTATCGTAATTACTTAAAGGGTAAATTCCAGCATTGTTCAACCCAGGATAAATAGCTGGACCAATCGTGGAGTAAAAAGCATCCCAATAAGTTTGATCTCTGTTACCGTCATCCATACAACCGGAATTGTAAGTACAACCATTATTAACAGTAGCTGACGAATCGTAATTATTTGCACTCGGATCCATACAACCAACAATTGGATTACTACTACAGCAACTATTGTCTTCGTTAGGGCCACAAGGAGTGTTAGCTAGTGAGTTGTAATTACCGTTAGCAAATGTATTATCTGTACAACCAACTATAACCGGAACGCAAGATCCGTCTAAAGTGTTAGCGGTTGGATCATAATTAAACATCGTAGGATCTGTACAACCTAGTAACACCGCGACACAAGTGTTATCTTCAACCGTTGCTAATGGGTTGTAATTGAACGCTAACGAGTCCGTACAACCATATACAATACAACTACCATCATCAGTGTTCGCTGTGTTATCAAAATTACTAGCGTTTGGATCCATACAACCACTTACAACCGCAATACAAGAACCATTATCCACGTTGGCATTTAAGTTGTAATTAAGCGCTAATGGCTCTGTACATCCAAATATTTCACCGTTAACTACTATATCTGCCATCCCAACACCTTGAAAAGAAAACTCCTCAGCATCTATATCAGCATCTGTTTTTGGCTTACCTAATATGTAGTTGTACCATTTGTTTTCTTTGTCTATAAATTCCTTCACACTACCTTGTTGCTCGTCAGTTACAATAGTATCAACGTACCAACCAGAAATATATCCTAACCCATTTCCAGTTAAAGGGTCTATATCTTCTTCTAAGTTGTAAAAACCACCGTCACCAATATTAACCAACGCGTTACCAGCGGCATCTTGTGTCGTCGTTGTAGTGAATTGATCTACTTTAGATTGAGATCCTTCGTAATTTAGTGTTTTAAATGATTTTATAGTTCCAGGCTCGTCGTTCAACAAAAGCTTAACGGAAGAATCGTAAGAATTAACACCGTAAAAAACATTGTAGTTTTCCGCAACGGATATATCTATAAGATTACCATTCTCGTCTATGTCGGTCCATTTCGATGTGGTTGGGTTTCCAGTGTTTTTGTATCTTAGCGGAACGTAGTGTTTATACAACTTACCGAGTTCAAAAGTATAATAATCACTAGATAAACTGACGTTATTTTCAGGAATAAAAGATTTGAAACTAACCCAACCTCTCACTGCTTCCGTGTAAGAAATTGTTTTTGTAGTTTCTACTTCTTGAGTTTTTATAGTTAAATTATATTGATCTTTTCTATCGTCAAATCCACCTATCAATCTATCTCCTAGTTTTAAATTATCTTTAAAATAATCAGACATACCATACTCGGATATAGGAGTTAGCCCATCTTTAGACAATCTTAGAACAACGCCACGTTGCTTGTCTGTAAAGTAAGCTCTATAAGATTCTTTAGCAAATGATTCTGGATTTTTACTTATACCATAATCGCCTTCGAACGGCGTAGCTTCTCCGAGGACTCTATTCGTTGACACGAGTTGTGCGTTTCCATCAGCGTTAAATAAAGCGTCTTTATTAGATAGTATTCTTAGAACTCTATCTTCACAAAAAGCAACTAAACTATGTTTTCTTGCAAATAATTTCTGTATACTACCGTAAGTAGGGTTTATATCTTTTGTGATTTTTTCGGCTTGAATAAATTGATTTAGATTATTAACCCCACTGTTAGAGTTGTATAATCCAGAGTAAATCAAACCGTATTTTCTTCTTTCTTGTTTATACGGTTCTGGAGAAACAGTAGACACACGAGCGCCCTTGTCCATTGTAATCGCATTAAAATCATCTCTTATTCTATTAGATTCAACTCCATTTCCAAAAGAGTAGCAATTAAACCAAGGTAACGTTCTAGCTCCGTTGTAGAAGTCAGGATCTATTTTTATTATAGCGATACCCGAGAACATGCCAGTCATGTTAGCTGACGGACTTCCGTCGTGATCGCCATCTACTGCTACGCTAATACTTTCGTTTCCATCATGAAACCTTAAGATTGATTTATCCGCTAAAAACAACTGGCTTGACTCGTTAACTCCCGATAAATGTAGTTTACCACCGTTTATCATGGCTAAAGAGGGTTTTGAGAAATTTGGATTAGAACTCTCATCTAAAGTGTTTCCTGATCCTTGCGTTGTTACGGTCATACCAGGTTTTAAAACTTGCTCGTCCCAATTGTGATCTATAGTGACAGGGATAACGTTACTTGCTTCGTAAAACAAATCTATATCTGTGGTAGGTTTTGGTTCTGTTTCCCATATAGCCGGATTAGTTGTTTTAGTATCTATGTCGTATTCGTCATCATAACGAATAAACTTAATATCTACTGCGGTGTCATGGTCAGCGGTGTTATTAATGTGATCTCTTGTGACTACGGTGAGAGGTCTATCAAGTTCTAACCTCCATCTTTTTCTTCTGTTAGGAAACCCCCTGCATTCTCCTTCGTTAACACTAATTACACCAAACCAATCAGAAATATCATTACAACTATCGCCACTGCTAGTACCGTCATTGGTGTAATCATTTCCATTCTGATTTCCAAATCCTGGAAGCACGTTATCACCAGGCATAGTGAATGGTGCTCCACTACTAGTCAAGGAGCTATAATCGGGATTGTATCTACTATCCGATGTTTGTAAGTTAAATATTTCGGTTACCTGATATCCCTCTATAGTGTAAACTTCGTCGTCTGTTCCAAACTTAATTTTTTGCCCAACATTTTGCAAAAGTTCAACCGTGCTACTTTCTCCTGCGTTTGCTTGGTTGGAACCACCTACATCAAACCAAAGTCCCCAATCAGGTGGATTAGCATAAGTAGACGCACCAACCGAGTCTATACCAACAAAGGATATGTCTATAAACCCCTGGGCATTTATTCCCCGGCTTTTTTCTGTAGCAGCGGTAAAACCGCTACCAGAAGCAATTCCGTTTGGATGAGTTGTCGTGAAACCAGAAGTTGGGACTAGCATAGGATTTCCCATGCTTAGTACAACCTCCGGTTTGGTTCCAACTTGATTATCAGATGTCCAGCCGGCATAAGTAGTGCCCAGTGGCATTTTACCAGCGTATCCTAAAGCATCTATAATCCACTTAGGACCAGTAGCAGTACCTCCGGGTATTCTCGCTCCAGGAACGTTAGAAGATCCATCTCCAAAATAGTACCTCCACTTGCCTTTACAGATTCTAAAATCATCAGCGCCCGATCCACTGTAACCAGTTACTAGATCAATAGTTTCACTATTTGCGTTAGCGCCACCCTGAGAATAGTAAAATTCTGAACCTAGGTAGTTAATTGGCAATCCGCCGTCAGTTCCAGTCCAATATTCCGAACGGTACGTAGGACCACCAGTGGAAAAAGCAACATTTTGATCAAAAAGATATAAAGCTTCTGAACTCTGAGTTACTTCTTGTTGATTTACAGTTGTGTCTTGCCACGCCGTTGTATACTCTCGTAGGTTGTTATCTTTTAAAACCTTAACAAAAAATCTTCCATCGAACTGTGCTGATTCTTTTTTTGTCCCTTCTGTTATTTCTAGTAATATATAAGATGGTGTTGCTCCAGAGGTGTTAGTACTCGTGGTTAAAGCAGTGTCAGTTATAAAATCTACATCTACACCTAAAGGTTCCTCTAATTCAATTAAATAATTATTACTACTTTCCGAAACTACTTCAACTTTATACCACTTACTTTTTTGGTTTGTGTTTGTTTTAACTAAGCGTACTTGTAGTTCTTTCTTTTCTTGTAAGTCTGCCGCGGGACCGTTAGCAATAGCTTGAGCATTAATAACAAAAGATTCCGCGGTTTCTATAGGGTAGTTGTTTAAATCGTTAAATAATGGCTGATTTAGAGATACGAGTCCGTCGTGATCTGCGTTTAATATTCGCTTTCTCTTTATTTTAATGTGATCAGGAGCTTCGTTTTCAATTGCTAAAATTTTATATTTAGCGGGTTCCTCAACAGCCTCTCCATTAACCGTCTTTTTTAATTCTATCCAAGTTTCTTCATCTACTTTATTCCTATCATAAGAATAAAAACTCAACCAAATATTTCCGTCTTCAGCGTCGTAAAAACGATCCATCGCTAAATTGTAATATTCATTTGAGTTTTCTTTTATATAGTACTTATACGCTTTTGCAAACGCTGGTGGTCTACCTAAGTTTTTTATCCTTGCTCTATTCGCCCGTTTACTTTTTCTTTTAGGTACTTTGAAAGTTGCACTTTCACTAGTTAGTATTGGAGTTTCTCTACCGTATTTGTCAAAAAACGTTATCCCTACTTGGTAATCTCTCTCTGATTTTAAAGATTTTGAATCATTTGCGTCTGGATTAAAGTTATCTAAATAAATATTAAAATCTGCTTTAAATTCAGTTTCATCTATTCTTTTTAGATCATGGTTTTGTTCGTAATTTCCGTAGACAATTCTATTAGCTGTTATTTCTTGTCCCAACGCTTTTAACGGCACGTTATCCCAAGATCTTAATAGTTGATTCGAAGGTATCGCCGCGTACAGAGCATCTGAAGTTATTTCGTACGTTCCTGAAGATGCGCTTTGATCTATGTTACGCGTCCAGCTGTTATAAGTTTTTCCAGGTAAAATAGGGTCGTCTGGTTTTATACTATCTACTACATAAATATTTGGAGAGTTAGATTCTTTGTACAGTATATCTACTTGAACAACGTCGTCAGGAATGTTCCTAGGAACCAAATCTGTTAAAGTTATCTTACTTATAGTGTTTTCCATCCCTAGATTATAACCTTCGTGTGGTTTATATCTAAATTCCCCAGGATAAAAACAAACTTGGGAAAACGGACTAAAAGAAGAGTATTCGTTGTCTTCGTATTTATATCTAGTGGCAAATCTAGGAAACTTCAATGTAAATAGTTTTTCTGTTCCGCTCGTATCTACAATTGCATCCCATCCTACGGGAGTAGAAGTTCCAATAGTGTTTATCCACAATATAGTTACGTCCCACAAATAAGCTCCACTCGGAGGAGAAGTATGAGTTTTGTTTAAAAGCTCAACTTTTATAGTGTAACTTGAGGGAAGAGGAGACGTAGCATTGAGAGTGGTTTCTTGAAAAAGAACAATATCATTTTCTTTAAATTCACCATCAGTCGCTAAAATCTGTACGCCTTGCACGGTGTCGCCAACCTCTACTAAAACTCCGTTTGGATGGAACACCATGACGTCTCCATCTACAAAGCCCTCAGTAATTTCCTGCTCACTCGGAACCAACACAGGTGGATTTGTAGGTGACTTTCTAATAACAGTTATATGTTCTTCTTCTATATCTGTTATATTACTAGTTGTGTCAATATTTCTTGATGTATTTATTAGTTTAGTATGTTGCATACCGTGCTCGTGCGTGCCATCTAAACTTCTAGGTATATTTATTTTTTTTGGTTCAGAATAATTGTCTGTCCAAAACAACATATCGTCGATTATATTTAACCCCGTGATAAGTCTATCTTTACTAAAATTTAAAACTGGATCTCTCGTAAAAACTAAGTAATCTACTTCAGGATATTTCCAAAGCGCCGGATCAGTACTGAAAGGCCATTCGTCAGCAACCGTTATTGAACTTTGTTGAGCTCCTCCTAAAACATTAAACGTAGAAGTAGAATCTCCAAAAGGAATGTTACTTAGGGTTAAATAACTTTGGTTAGGATTGCTTTCATCTATACTTACTATTGTAGTGCCTGAAGGGAAATCTGTACCCACTATTTCCATTCCTACTTGCATACCTAGAGCTGTAGGTCTGATATGAGGAGCATTAGGTATCGTTATAAGGTTTGTTAACGTAGGAACCCCTATTGTTGAAGAAGGGTTTACAAAGTTAACTTGTGTGAACCAAGGGTAAGATCCAGTTACAGATGGAGTTTGATCTAAAGTTACTTCTATGTGTCCAGGATAGCTAGACGGATATATAACGTTAGTAACCTCTGTCCCCGTTGGTATGCCTGGTCCACTAACAATGTCGCCATTACTTAGAAATTGCCCTGGATATTGAGCAGGTATTAAAAGTGTGTTTGTTGGCGCCCAAGCAGAGGTAGTTGTAGATGTTGAGCTCCCAGGTGCCATTGTTTGCGATCCTTGAATCTCTACGCTAAAAGGATTATTTGGATTAGCAGTTGCGTTTGGTTGAAGTATCATATCGTAGTTCGACGTCCAACCCACGTTTTGAGAGACAAAAGAACCTAAAGCCGTTACCGTAGTAGTAAACACAGTGTTTATTCTAGGACCAGAAGAATTATTAACATCGTCTATATATCCCGTAACGGTCATACCAACCCCTATGTTGTTTAAGCTACTTACGTTTATAGTGTTTTTTGTATTGCCACTTAGTCCATGTTCAACTAAAACCGAACTAATGTCTACAAAGACGGGATCTATTAAACCATCTTTATACCGTAGTATCATATCTTTTTCTACAAACGGAGGTGTAGATCCACCTATAGTGGTTAACATTATCTGACCGTTATTATAGTGCGGAGGTATTAATTCATCACCCGTAACTAACCAGTACAGAGAATCGTCTCTTTCGTCTGCTATAGAACCAACACAAGTTGGGTTGGTCGGAAAAAATGTAGATTCAGACGCTCCGTCAGGATAACTATCTATATGCTTATTACCCAATATATTTTGTATGCTACCAACGTTAGAATCATCAGAAGTAGATATTTCTATATTTTCGGCGTGTCTATATTGACCATTAGGTACTAATCTCTCGTCAAGGTCCTTATTCATTTTACCTTGTAAGAAATTTCTTTTAATTTCCGGCATGAACTAGTGTTTTATGTGTTTCGATTTACCTCTAAGTACTTGGGTGATTTCTTCTAATTTTATGTTAGACAACCTGAGTTTAGCTTGCCTAGTTGCTGCTCTTTTTTCTTTTTTATATCTAGATACTACGTTCTCAGAAATAGCTGATTTAGTGGAAACTATAGAATACATTATCCATTTATACATTGCTTCTTCTACAAATTTATGTACCCTCATTTCTTCGTCTGTACCTAAACTATCGCTTATATAATCTAATATAACTGTTTTTCCGTTAACATTAGAACTAAAGTGTATTTTTCCTTTTAATTCATCAATAAAAAAAGATCCGTTTACTTGAGAATGCTGCGGATCAATACCATATCTTTCTCCTAATAAATTTTCTAGATAATCTGGATCACTACTATCTGCGTTTGAACTGGAGTCATTAGAGTAATTCGTCCAAGTGTCTGATCCGGTAGTTTGTTCTTGCAAGATTGATCCTGATCCAAAATCGTAAGTGCCATCCGTGTTTTGGGTCACTGCAAATGGATTTGAAGTTTTTGAAGTTGGATATATAATACGTTTAATGCCATCGGGGCCAGTCCAAGATAATTTAACGTAATTAACATAATCCTGTGGTAATGTCATTATTAAAGACGGTGGTATTTCTATTTCTTGAGACTTAACCGATTTAAAAGTATCAAAACTTAACTCTTGTAAGGCTCTTTGCGCATAAAAAGCAACGTCAGTTCTTCTTACTTTTTGTATTAACTTTTCTTCTCCAACGTAAACAACCATAAAATTGTTTATAATGTCTGTTAAACTAGTAAATTGATAATCACCGTGACCTGTTGTAGCGTTATAATAAGCGGACTGTGCTTGGTTGTCTAATAATCCCATTTATTTACATTTTTTCTTGATTAATATCTTTAGCATCTTTTGCTTCCGCCACTTGGTATAAAGTCATATCTTCTATAGCTACACCAGCTAAAGATAATATTTTTATTACCAATTCTTTTTCTTCTGAGGCGTGCAATTCAAAATTAACACTAGTGTTTGCGTTATGTAAGGCTTTATTGTTAAGTACAACATACCCCCAATTAACCGCAGTTGGTCTTCTAACGTAATGAATAAAACAATCTCCTGCGGTTGGATTCACAAGGCCAATTCCACCATTAGATATTCTTAACACATTTTGTCTTACGTTATAAACAGGTCTGTTAGTAGAAGGACTCGTTAACGGTCCTAAATTTATAACATCGTTAAAATCATTTGTATTTAATCTTTCTGCTAATCTAAGCTCGTCGTTTACGTTAGTAACGTCTACCCTAGTTATTCTATACAAATTATTTGGCAAAATTACTCCACCTCCAGAAGTGGTATAACTACTCATAGCGGCATTATCATCAAATTCTTCGAATATAGAAATTTTATCTTCGAGTATAGATATCATATCAGTCGAAGATTCAAAACTACCTTGCATTCTTCTAAATTGATTCAAGTCGTAAAAATACTGCTCAAACATATCCATTTGCACTTGATTAGCAAATAAATTAAATTCTTGAGGAGTGATATATCCTCTTTGCTCTTTATTTGCTATTGCTAAAACTCTTTGATATACAGTATCTATATTTACAGGCATAGTTTATTTTTTATAAGGAAATTTTTTGTTTAAAAATTCTTTTCTATCTTCACAACCACAATCCCTTCCTATAGCTTTGTTAACGGTTTCTACTACTTTTTTAATTCCAGTTGCTTTTGTTATTTTTTCTATTGAGTCTCCTAGACCCTTTGATTTATTTGATTTCATATAATTTATTTTGTAGTTTACGATCGCCCCGCAGGGCGACCGCTCTACAGTTTGATT
>Ga0208919_1001058_pt1 | contig 16591 bp, 8 predicted proteins | sample 4_EtaG_FD_184076 | JGI IMG/M metagenome (GOLD analysis project Ga0208919, IMG submission 184076) | Marine viral communities from the Subarctic Pacific Ocean - 4_ETSP_OMZ_AT15127 metaG (SPAdes) (version 3) | ecosystem: Environmental > Aquatic > Marine > Oceanic | place: Pacific Ocean | collected...
AATGGGAGCTGCTGGAGCATCTGGTGCTGGTGGTGATTTTTATAGTTATCAAATAACTAATTCAGTTAGAATGAGTAAGAGTGCAAACAGTACTTTAAAAATAACAGCAGGGACTGCTTCAAGTGAAAAAACTTTTACTTATAGTTGGTGGTGGAAAAGATATAATGTTACAGATACTGCCACGAACAGCACTTTAGTATTTTGTGCTGGAACAGGTGGTGGAACGTATGTATTTTTTACTTTTACTAATAGCTCTGAACAAAATAGTAATTTTAATTTTACAGGTGGAGGATACGGAGATACTCGTTTAATAACAGATATGCAGTTTAGGGATACTGCAAGTTGGTATCATTGTGTATTAAGATGTGATAGTACTCAAAGTTCTGCAAGCGATAGAATTCGTTTTTATGTAAATGGAACTGAAACTTCATATTCTAGTATAACTGTACAAGGTGCGATATCACAAGATGAAGATTTTTCTTTTATGAATGAAAGTGGAGTAGTACAATCTTGGGGTGGTATTAGTGGTGTAGGTACTGGAGCTGAAGGTGTTGATGTTCAACTAGCAGACGTAATACTTTGTGATGGACAAAGTTATGCTCCAACTGAGTTCGGTGAAACAAAAAATGGTGCGTGGATTCCTAAAGATCCAAGTGGATTAACCTTTGGTAATAATGGTTATTATCTTAAATTTACTAACAGTAGTGATTTAGGAGAAGATTTTTCTGGTAATAATAATGATCTTACTGTAGCAAATATATCAGCACACGATCAAATGCTAGATACTCCTACTTTCAACTCTGATACTAATGGTGGTAATTTTTGTACTATGAATCCTTTAAGCATAGGTAGTGCTCCAGCTTTAGCTGAAGGCAATCTAATGATGGATTCTTTTAGTGGTTCAGATATATCTGGTGCATTAGCTACTTTTGCTTTGCCTCCTTCTAGTGGCAAATGGTATTTTGAATGTTTTATTAATTCTCCTAACTCTGGAGATAATTATCCATTTATAGGATTAACTGCTACTACACATGGTCAAAGTTCAACTTATGGAGTTTCTCAAAGAGATTTAAGTATTAATTTAGGTACTGGAGGTGCAACAAATAGTTCAACTTATGTAGGAACTGTAACAACAGATTTTACAGGTGTAAGTAATTATGCAGATAATACTATATGTGGTGTGTTTGTAGATATGGATAATAGAAAACTTTGGTATGCTAAAGATGGAGCTTTTACAAATTCTGGTAATCCACAAACTGGAGCAAATCCAAATTACACTTGGACTAATGATGTACCTTTAATACCACACTTTGTAAGTTTTAGTAGTTATGGTGCTGACTCTGTATTAAATTTTGGACAAGAGGGAACTTTTGCTGGAAATGTTACAGCAGGTGGAAATGCAGATGTTACAGGATATGGCAATTTTAAATATGATCCTGGTGATTATAAAGCATTATGTGCTGGAAATTTACCACTAGCAGATGAAATAAATCCAGCTGAAACTAGTGACGATTATCCACAGAAATTGTTTAATCCTATACTATACACAGGTAATGGTTCAACTCAAAGTGTAACAGGATTAGGCTTTCAACCAGATTTAACTTGGATTAAAAATAGAAATAGTACTCAAGGAAATAAGTTATTTGATTCTAGTAGAGGTGTTACTAAAATGTTAGCTTCAAATAATACTGATACAGAAACTACAGAATCAGGATTATCAGCTTTTGATAGTGATGGCTTTAGTTTCGGTGGTTCTACTGTTGCTGGTTATAATACAAGTACTAATACTTATGTAGCTTGGAATTGGAGAACTAATGGTGGAACTACAAGTTCAGAGACAGCAGGAAGTATTAATACAACTGTTCAAGTAAATCAAAATGCAGGATTTTCCATAGTTCAATATGTAGGTGATGGAGGTTCTAGTAATTGCACTATGGTACATGGATTAGGAAAGAAACCTGCTTTTGTACTGTTAAAAGATAGAGATAGTAATGGTAATAATAATCAATGGCAAGCATGGCATCATAAATTAGATACAAATGGATATTTTTATTTAAGTAGTAATGATCAAGCATATACTTCAACAAATGGAACTGTAAATGCTGCAAATAATACAACAAATTTAATTGAGTGGAATAGAACTAGCACAACAGGTGGAGCACAAACTATGTCTGAAAGTGGTGATAATTTTTTAATGTATATATGGGCTGAAATTACAGGATTTTCTAGTTTTGGTAGATACATCGGAAATGGAAATGCGAATGGAACGTTTTGCCATACTGGATTTAGACCTGCATTAGTAACTACGAAAAGAATTGATGGTAGTGGTGGATGGTTAGTACATGATGATGCTAGAAATACATATAATCCAGCAAATTTAATACTACAATGGAATGATAGTGGTGCTGAATTTTCAGGTTCTAATGATAAAATAGACATGTTATCAAATGGGTTTAAAGTTAAAAGTTCAAACGCAGGAATCAATGGGAATAATAATGATTATATATATGCAGCATGGGCGGAAAATCCCTTTAAGTTTGCAGTAGCTAGGTGATTAACAAAGGAGAAAAACAATGTGGGCATTAGTAGACAACTCAAATAAAATAACAAATGTTTATGGAGAATTTCCTTCGAGAATTACCATAAACAATAGGAATTACGATAAAGCAGAATTAAATGCTATGTCTGATTCTGAAAAATTAGCAATAAAAATATATCCTGTTACAGCAGCAGCAGAATTAGATAATAAATACTATATTTCTAATAATCCTACTTATGCTGTTGATGGCAATAAAGTAGTTGAAACAATTACAAAAGCAGCCGATAAAAAACTAGCTGACGAAGATGCTAAAGATGAAAAAGGCAATCAACTTTTACATGATGATGGTTCGAAAGTTATTAATTACGGATTAAAAACTAATGCAAAAAACAAAGCAACATCAGATGCTGATGGATTGCTTAAAGATTTTGATTGGTTAATACAACGCAAAGTTACTGCTGATACTGCAATTCCTTCAGATGTTCTTACATATATGGCAGCAATAAGAACAGACCATAAAGCGATATGCGATGCTATTGATGGTGCTAGTGATTTAGATGCCTTTATTGCATTGCATACTGATACCTATAAAGGTGATGGTACAATAGATGTTGTTGCAAGAGTAAATCGTTGGACTTCAGATGCTAACGTAAAACAACATAGGAGATAATTAATGGCTCTAACGAAACTTCAGTTTCGTCCTGGAATCAATAGAGATGTTACTTCCTATACAAATGAAGGCGGTTGGGTAGATGGTGATAAAATTCGTTTTCGTAGTGGTTTTCCTGAAAAAATAGGTGGTTGGGAAAAATATTCTTCTAATACTTTTTTAGGAACATGCAGAGCATTACATAATTGGATAGCTTTAGATTCTTCTGATTTATTAGGTATAGGAACTCATTTAAAATATTATATAGAACAAGGACAAGGGTTTTATGATATTACTCCTTTACGAAAAACAAGTGTGAACGCAACTACTTTTGCGGCTTCAGCAGGAACAGGTTCTACAATTACAGTAACAAACAATTCTCATGGTGCAGTTCAACATGATTTTGTTACTTTTTCAGGAGCAGCAAGTTTAGGAGGACTTATCACTGCTGCTGTTTTAAACCAAGAATATCAAATAATAGAAATAGTAAGTAATAATGCTTATAAAATAACAGCAAAAGATCCTACTTCAGGAAGTGCTGTTGCTGCAAATAGTAGTGACACAGGAAATGGAGGAGGTAGTGTTACTGCTGCTTATCAAATAAATGTAGGATTAAATACTGAAGTAGGAGGAACAGGTTGGGGAGCTGGTACTTGGGGAAGAGATACATGGGGTTCTGGAGTTGGAGGAGGTATTACAACAGTTACTGAACTTAGGTTGTGGTCTCATGATAACTTTGGTGAAGATTTATTACTTAATCCAAGAGATGGAGCAATTTACTATTGGGATAAAACAAATGGAACAGGGGTAAGAGCAGTAGATTTAACTACTGTTTCAGGAAATAACCAAGTTCCTACTATAGCAAAACAAATATTAACTTCTGATACAGATAGACACGTAATTGCTTTTGGCACAAATGCTGAAGGATCAGCAGCACAAGATAATTTGCTTATAAGGTTTTCTAACCAAGAATCATTAACAGATTGGGGAGCTACTGCAACTAATTCTGCAGGAGATTTAAGAATAGGAGCAGGATCTACCTTTGTAAAAGCAATACAAACAAAAAGAGAAATAGTTATTTGGACAGATACAGCACTACATTCTATGCGATATATTGGTCCTCCTTTTACTTTTGGAATACAACAATTAGCTTCTAATATTACTATTATGGGTCCGAATGCTGCTGCTGCTGTAGAAGACGTAGTAATTTGGATGGGTAAAGATAATTTTTATATTTATGAAGGCCAAACTCAACAACTACCTTGTACAGTAAAAGAAAAAGTTTTCTTTGATTTTAATATGAATGAAAAAGAAAAAGTAGTGGCAGGTGTAAACTCTAATTTTGGAGAAGTTATTTGGTTTTATCCTTCAAGTGATGCTACAGAAAACGATAGCTATGTTATTTATAACTATTTAGAAAAAGTATGGTATTATGGAAGTTTAGCAAGAACAGCTTGGATTGATAGAGGAGTTAGAAATTATCCTATGGCAGCAGATCCAAGTTTAAATTATTTATATAACCATGAAATTGGTTATGATGCAGATGGAGCAGCAATGATTTCTTCTATAGAATCTAGTCAGATAGATATAGGAGAAGGAGATAAATTTATTTTTATAAATAGAGTAATACCTGATTTAACTTTTAATGGATCTACAAATAATTCACCTTCTGTAGATATTACTATGGAAACGAGAAATTATCCTGGAGGAGATTATTTGCAAAGTGATCCAGAAACAGTATCAAGATTAGGAACTTCAACAACTGTTCCTTTTGAAACATTTACAAATCAACTAAATGTAAGGTTACGAGGAAGGTCTTTTGCAATGAGTCTTTCTTCTGGTAATACAGGAGTACGTTGGAGATTAGGTTCTCCAAGAGTTGATGTAAGATTAGATGGAAAAAGATAAATGTCTTCTCGTGATCTTATGTCTCCAAGGTTGCCTTCTGTTCCTGCGGAAATAACTACTGCTTACATTGCTGATTTAGTAAGAGCATTAGAAACTTTTTTACAATCGCAAGATAATCCTGGATTAATGCGTGGTACGAAACTTACTTTGACGCAATTACCTACTAGCGATACAGGATTAGAAGAAGGAACATTATGGAGAATTGGAAACAATGTTGTTGTTTCTTTGTTAAATTATGTTGTTTTTGATGGTTTAGAATCAACAGTTTCGGTCGGTTCAGTGACAGTTAATATAAGTTAGGGTTGCATAAAGGAAAAGATATGAGTAATATGAAACAAAAAGCGTTATTTCAGGAATTCGCTTATCCTGCCTTAATTACATTAGGAGGACAGTGATATGAATGGTATAGCATCTCTTCCTTACGAAGTTCAAGACGCACCAATGGTTCCTCTTGAAGGAGTAGGGAAAATAAAAAATGCAACAGATCTTTTAGCACAATTTGGTCGAGAAGGGGATACATACATTGTACATGCTGCTGAAGGAGAAACAGTTCTTCCTTTAGAAGTTTTAAACAGTAACCCTAAAATGAAAAACATGATCTACAAGCAAATGGAAGAGCTTGGTTTAGATCCTGAAAGATACATTGTTGGAAATAAATTAAACAGTATAAATCCTGTAACAGGAGCACCTGAGTTCTTTTTCAAAAAAATTTTTAGATCTATTAAAAAATTAGTTAAAAAAGTTGCACCTATTGTATTACCTGTAGCTGCTCCTTTCCTTTTCCCTATGATGCCTGTAGCTTTAGCTGCTGGATTAGGTTCATTTGCAGGAAACTTAATTGGTGGAACAAGTATAAAAGATTCTTTCAAAAAAGCTCTATTCTCCGCTGCTCTAGCAGGAGTGGGTAATGTCGCTTTTGGTAATATGGCTTCTGGGGCTTCTAATCCTTTTGGTTCTAATTTTGGACAAGGGTTTGGTACAGGTAGCTTCTTTGGTTCTAGTGTAAATCCTACCGCTGGATTTGGAGATTTTAGTTTTAGTGATGCTTTCACACCTAGCTTTTCTAGTAATTTTGGTGCTGCTTCAAATGCTTATAGGAACAGAACAATGACAGATCCTAATGCAACACTAGGAACTCCTACTCCAAGTGATCAAAGTACTCAAATACAAGAAACAGGGGGCGGATTAACAGATTTTGAAAAAAGAGCAAGTTTAATGGATTCTATAGATCCTCCTGGTCCAGTTAATCAATTAGGCAAACCAGGAGACCCTAACATATTCGAAAAATATGTGTATAACCCAGCTCCAAACACAGGAGTAGACCTAGCACCAGAAGGAGCTTTACTACCTCAAAGACAAGGTGAAGGGTATTTAGAAAGCATATTTAGTCCAAACAGAAGTTCTATAAATCCATTTTCTCCAGATAATTTAGCACAAGCAGGACAAGATGCAGCAGCAGTTACAGAAAATATTGCTAAACTATCTGAGGCAGGAGCTTCTCCTGAATTAATAGGCAATTTGACAGATGCTGCTACAAAAAATGTTTATGCAAATGCTTTACAAACTCCTTCTACATGGACTAAATATCTTCCATTAGGTGCTGCAGGAACAGCAGTAGCAGGGGGCGGAGCGTATGCAGCAGGTATGTTTGATACACCAACTCCTGGTCCAGATAATGATGGTGATGGGGTTCCTGATTATTGGACAACAGGACAAGATTTATGGCAAAGAGACCCTAGTAAGTACGGTTTTGGAACTGATAATTTTTATGGCAATAACCCTTACTACCAAGATCCTGGATTTATGCCCACCGTTCCTGTAACAGTTGCAGGGGGCGGTCATATTACAGGAGCAGGAACATCAACCAGTGATTCTATACCAGCTATGTTAAGTGATGGTGAATTTGTTATGAATGCAAAAGCTGTTCGTGGTGCAGGGGGCGGTGATCGTGAAAAAGGTGCAAGAAAAATGTATGCAATGATGCGTAGCCTAGAAAATAGGATGACATAATGGCTGAAACCACAACACAACAGGTAATTCAAAGAGAAGCACCAGATATTGAGGCATATAAAATTGGCCTCATGGAACAAGCAAAAGCTTTATCTTCTTCTGAACCTACAGGAGGATTACCACCTATACAAATAGCAGGATTAGACCCTTTTTCTACACAAGCAAGAACACTAGCAAACACAGGATTAGGAACTTTTTCTCCTTATGTTGCATCAGGAAACACAGCGGTTGGAAGTGGTATTGCTAATTTACAAGCAGCTCAACAAAATTTAAATACAGGTTTTGCTCCTGCTACTACAGCAGTTGCAGGAGTTCCTACTACTACAGCAGCAGGAATGCAAAGTTACGACCCTAATACAGCAACAGCTAACTATATGAATCCATTTCAAGCTGCTGTTACACAAAACACTTTAGCAGAAATTAGAAGACAAAACGATATATCAAGACAACAAAGAAATGCTGCTGCTGTCCAATCAGGAGCGTTTGGTGGTAGTAGACAAGGTATTGCAGAAGCGGAAGCTGAACGTAACATGGCACGCATGATGAATGATCAAATAGCAAAAGACAATGCTGCTAATTATGCACAAGCTCTTGCAGCAGGTATGAATGCTTTCCAAAACCAACAAGGTCGTCAATTGCAAGGAGCAGATATAAATTTAAGAGCAGGGTTAGGGTTAGGCTCATTAGCTCAACAATTAGGACAAACACAACTTGGTTATGGTACAACAATGGGTCAGTTAGGTGTTCAACAAGCAGGAATTGGTGAACTAGCTCAAAATATGTCTGCAAAAGATATAGATTTAATGAATCGTTTGGGTATCCAAAGTCAGCAGCTACGCCAACAAGAGTTAGATGCTACACGTCAAGGTAATTTACAAAACATTTATGAACCATATCAAAGATTAAGTTATTATAGTGATATTTTAAGAGGAGCTCCTTCTTCCCAACAAACACTTAGTTCTACAACAGCACCAAGTCCTAGTTTATTAAATCAAGTGGTAGGTGCGGGGATAGGTGGGATAGGAGCTTATAACGCAGCTAACAAAGCAGGGATAATATAATGGCAAAAAATGACGACGTATTAGGTAGAAGTATGTTTGCAGAAAATGCTGCAACTTCTTCGCCTTTAATACCTCCCATTATGGGAGGAATGACAGCAGAAGGAACAGGTATAACTTCTGGTTTAAACCCTGAAGAAGCTATGTCTCAAATAGCAGCAGGTGTTGAACAAGTTAATCAAGGTATTGACATGGCTGAAGATTATGAAGGAATAATGAATGTTATTCGTGGTGATCAACTTTCTATGGCAGACCGTAGAAAAGAGTTAGAAAGTTATGTTGGATCCGTTGATGCTAGTAAAACCCCTGAATCAGTTATCACGCTCCTTCAACCAACGTTCCAATCAATGGATTTAGCTGAGGCACAAGCTCAAAGTCAAGATAACCAAATGGCAATGGGACAACCAAACATGGCAATGGGGCAACCTAATATGGCAATGGGACAACCTAATAACATGGGAGGTGGTATAACCGACCTCCCCCTGCTAGAAGCTGACAGCACTAATACTGCTGTCAACATCCAACCTTCTAACCAAAATGAAGCAATGGCTAGAATGGCAATGGGTGAGCAACCTATTCGTGCCTATACTGGAGCAGCAGTAAACATTAGTGATAACAACTTTGCAACACCTGTTCCTATAAACATTCCTTTTCAAGGAGACTATACCGAAGGTCCAGTAGGGTTGCAAACTCGACCAGATTTAACTAATGTAAATGAAGATGTAGAAAATTTTTGGAAAATGTATAGTCAAAGAGTAGAAGGTTTTAAACCAGATATAGATGAAGCTCTCGAAAAAAGAATGAATTTAGCACAACCTTTTTTAACACCTCAAAAAACAACAGAACAATATAGGACAGAGTTACAAAATTTATTAGGGCAAGGAGATAGTGATGCTGCTGCAACAAACGCTTATCTTGAATTAATGAAATATGGAGCAAATGTTGCCAATAGTCCAGGAAATTTATTACAAGCTTTAACTACTCCAGCCCCAGAATTCGCTGAAGGATTACAAACTATAGCAGCAAATAAAGCTGCTCAAGACAGACAAATAGCTATAGGAGCTTATGAAGCAGAACAAGGGGATATAAAAGCTCAACGAAGTGAAAAATTAGGGTTACTGAACCAAGTTATAAATGAAACAATGTCTACAGAAAGAGATTTATTATCTAATATGCTCGCTATTAATATGAAATCAGTAGATGCAGGAATTACGCTTGCTCAAGACGAACAAAAACTTGTCAATGCCGCTATTTTGGAAACATTTGAAAGCAATATGACTTTTGCAGGAAAAAGCTCAGAAACATGGGGCAAAACACTTGCTGATGGAACAATGGATTTAAAAGCGGTGCGTTATGATGCAGAAGGTCCATACTATATTCAAAATGGGGCAAAAGTAAGACCTGAGGGTTATCAGCCAATAGATGCAGCTACTCTAAGTGCTATTTCACAAAGTGGTGGAATAGATAAAACAGGATCTAAACCAAAAGCTGTACTTATACCTAATCCTAATAAACTAGGGGGTTATGAACAAGTTGATGGAGTATGGTATCCTGCTGTTGGAAAAGCTTTTTATAAAAGGTTTAATCCAAATACAGGAGTATACGAAGATGCTGAAATGCCTCCAGGTTCTATAATTGGAAAAATGGATGACGTTATGACTATTAAACAAACAGATGATGGTATAACTAAAATTTCATGGAAATTAGGACCTCTACAAGGAAAAACAACTCTTTCTGCAATGAAATTAATTGATGAAAGAGAATTTTTACCTATGAATGATGCAAATGGTAATGTAGTTGATAGTGATATACCAAATCCAGATTTCGGAAAAGAAATAGTAATAAACAGAGGACCAAATCAACACTTACTGAAACCAGCAAAGTTTAATAAAGAGGGCAGATTAGTTGATGGTATGGAGTTTGTTAGACCAGGAACTTCTGAAATTAGGAGCGATAAACCTTTTGAAGCATTAGACAAATCTATTCGTACTGATATTACACAAAAAATAATACATCAAACAAGAGCTGTTGAAAGTTTAGAAGCATTATTGTTTGCAGCAAACGAGGGACATTTATCAGGTGTTCGAACACAGTTAGGTCAATTCACTACTGGATTACAAACATGGAATGCTATGTCTTCAGCAAATGATTTTTGGGAAAATGGTGCTGAGTTTTTAGATACAACAAGAGCTCAACAATATTTAAAGTTAGCAAGAAAAGATCTTCAAATGGCAATGGCTTTGAGTACTCGATTTAATCAACAAGAACAAAATATTATTGCTGGTTTTTTAGAAGGAAATATAAAAGATCCAGGGAAATTTAAAGAAGAAATACAGGTTCTTTATTACAAAATGAGAAATAGATTAGAAGCAAATTCTGCTATTGCAGAAAATAGACAACCGATGAGATTAGAAATGCCTCCTAGAGGAACAAATAAAGATCCTTGGAGAATAGATGAAAGACCAAGTCGTAGTTATCTGCAAAGAATGACAAATACAGGAGGTAAAGAAACATTGGTAGGTCAACATTGGGAGGCTTCTGGTTTGTATATGTATGATACGTTTGCAGGAATGAATGCTTTCCCAGCAGCTAAATTACAAGAATTTGCAGATAATCCAAATAAAATGTTTAGCGGTAAATTTACAGAAGAAATGATAAAATAATGGCTGATGATTTTAAAAACATGGATAAATATGAACAGCATAGAGCTAAGATAAAAGCTAAAGAAATGGGTACAAATATTTTAGCTGATGATTCTCAAAATATTTTACAAACAGATTCTACTGCTGGTGGTGGTTTAAATTTAGCACTAGAAAAAGATAGTGCTTCTGATAGAGCAGGAACTCCTGAAGCTATGCGAGAAGCTCCTTTGTTTGGAGGAAAAGATGCAAATTTAGGTAATTTAGGATCACCCTATCTTCAATCTTTATTCGAAGACAGCTATGCACAAGATTTTTTTAGTGGGGCTAATAGATTTATAGGACTTATTCCAGATGCTCTTGTTTATGCAGGAGCAAGAGCATTAGGTGTTCCTGAAGAAGCTGCGAATAAAGATTTTTTTAGAAGGATCATAAATTCTGGAGATTATGAAACAACAGAAAAAGTAAAAGGATTTTTTGGTGAATTACTAGGCCTCCGAAAAGGTCAAGGAGAATTAATAGGACAAACAGATTTAGGAGGAAAAATAGCCGCTTCAGCAGGTGAAATGGTTGCTATGTCAGGGACATTAGGGGGTGCTCTACAAACCTATGCTAATAAAATATATGGTGCTGCTGTTCCTGCTATTGGAACCGCTTCCGTAGCTGAAAATGTTAGAAATTTAATTACTTCAACTTTACAAAAATTTCCTGGACAATCAGCTTCAATTGATGCTGGTCTATCAGCTATTTCAGGAGCAGGAGGAGAAGTAGCAGCTGACACATTGGGAGAAGAATTTAGAGGAATAGGAGCAATAACTTCTGCTTTTGCTCCTATTGCAGTTTTCAAATCATTGCAATATACTCCAGCATTGTTGCTTTATCGAAACAGTAACAAGATTAATCAAGGTATTCGAAAAGGGTTTGGTTATGCAAGAGATAAATACAAAGCAGCAGAAGAAGATATAAAAATTGAAGGCCAGACAGGGGAAAGAAAAGTAACTTTTGGAGAAAAAGACAAACAAACATTAAATAAAATTGAAACTAAAATAAAAGAAAGAATGGAAGCTTCTGACTCTAACAAACAAAATTTTAAAAATAATCAAGAAGAAATAAAAATGCTCCTTTCTGCAGAAGGAGGCGAAGAATTTCCTATTGTTTTCAGCCCTGCTGAATCAACTTTTGATGATGTATTAATAAAAAGCCAAGAAAATATTTTAAGATCAGCTCCTGATGCTTATATAACTAAGTACAATGAAAGAATAGCCGATATAGCAAATAGTGTTAATAACTATAAATTGAAAAATTTAGGCATTGGTGATGAAACTGTTGATGCAAATTCTATTGCCGTTTTTGATGCTCTTAACAATTCATACAAAAATCAATTTATAGTAAGAGAAGGTAAACTTATAAGTACGGTAGATGATTTACTTGCCTCAGAAAGAAATATCGATTTACTCCCATCAAAAGTTGAAACGGGAACTTCTATAAGAGAAAAAATATTAGAAGCTAAAACTCTTGCTCTTGACAAAGTAGATAAAATAGCTACAAAATATAAAATAAATTCATCTACAGTTTCAGGAGATGCAACTTCTATACAAACAGCACAGGAAAATATTAGAAGTTCATTAGGAACAGCGAAAATAGGAGGAAAACTAGACATAGCTGCTGGTTCTTTAAGTGGTATAAATCCTATTGTAAAAAGATTTTTAGATTTTCAAGGACCATTAACTTTTCTTGATTGGAAAAAATTTAAAATGGAAGTATCTGATGCTTTAGGAGCAGCAGTAGCAAAAGGAAGACAAGGAGATAAAAGAGAACTAACAATTTTAAATGAACAATTAGATAAAACTATTAAGTTTGGTACTAAAGGAGTAATGAACGAAAATTGGGAAAAATTTGTAAATCAATATGAAATTTTAATGACTCCTTACAACCAATCTACTATTAAAAAAGTAGTAAATATGGACAAAGGGGGAACAACTTATGTTACTCCTTCTGAAGAAATCGCAGGTTCTTTTTTAAAAAATACTTCAACAGCAAAACAATACATGAATCTTTTTAGAGATGATGAGTTAGCAATGGCTGACATCACTTCTGCTTTGTTTTTAGATATGAAAGCAATAGGAAGAACAGGGAATAGTATCTATAAAAACGGAATTCCTGATCCTAAAAGAATTAATGCTTGGTTAAATAAAAATGCAGATGTCATAAATGAATTAGGTTTAACGGATACTTTTTTTGGAAACGGCACAACTACTATAGCTGGTGTAGAATTAATTGCTCCTAAAGTGATTATAGGTTTAGCAGAAGAGGCAGCAAGTAATAAAGCAGCTATAGATCATTTTACAAACCAAGAATTAGTTTCTCTTCTTTATAAAAAAGCTAAAGATGGAAACTTAGGAGAAATGCGAGACCCTTCTCAAGTACTGAATACTTTATTAAACGATAAAACAACGAATCCTGCGTTGTTAGAACAATTATCAAAAGAAGTAAAATCATTAAAAAATCCTGACTACACAAGAGCTTTCAATTCTGTTATTATGGAACAACTATTAAATCAATATCCTAAACTGAGAGATAAGGGTGCAGAAAGTTTTACTGCTTTTTTAATAGCTAACAAAGGTAATGCTCGTGTAGGAGATTACTATAAAGGATTAAATTTAGATAAAGTTTTAGGGGAAAAACATGTAGATAATTTAATAAAATTAGGTAGAATTTATTCTCGATTAGATCTTGCTGTCAGATCTAATAAACCTGCTGGTTTAGAAATGAATTCTATTATACAAAGCATTTATTCCAATTTAGGCACATCTGTTCCTTCTTTAAGCACACAAGGAGTTGCAGCAGCAAGTGGACGTATATCTCAAAGACACCTTTTTGTGTATTTACTTTCTAGAGGAATTAATGAACAAACAAGATTAAAAAATGCTATGTTATTTCAAGAAGCTATTATTAATCCTAAAGTCGCTAACATGTTGTTACAGGAAGTTAGTCCTAACCAAGTGAGTAAAGAATTGATTAATAAAGTGAATAAAGTAGTAATAGATAATGGTTTTCCATCTCTTTATAAATCTATACGTCCTTTTCCTTCTACAGAACAACCTGCAAATTATGGTCAACTTATAGAAGGTAGAAGGTTATTGAATATATCTGGTGATCAAAACATAGAAGACCCTGATCCAGATCCTATTATAATAGAAGTTCCTGGATTTCCTGAGCAAGAACCTGATCCTGTTCCTACAAGTGAATATAAAAACCCATTCTTACCGTCAGAACAGTACGCTCAGACGAGGCCTAATGTTCCTATGCCTAATAATAACCAAAATGCTACAATGGTTTCTGACCTGTTTCCTAACGATCCTACTTCTAGAGCAATAGAAAACAGGAGAATGCAAGGTGGTATTGGTTCATTAGCTTAAAGAGAAAAACATGAAAAATTTTTTAAAAAAATATAAATCTGAGTTGATAGCTGGTTTTATATTATGTGTTCTTTTAGCTTTTTGTAACAATAGCCATGCTCAAACTAACACCGTTAGTAGTACGAGTTCCACCGTTTCTGGTACTACAACAGTAGACCGTACACCTTCTACTGCGTCTGCTCCTTCTGTAGTTATTAATAATCAAGATGTTTGTTCTGTAGCAAGTTCTATGGCAATACAAAGTCAGATATTAGGTATTGCAGGTGGAACAACATCTAGAGATTTAAATTGTGAAAGATTAAAATTATCAAGAGCATTAAATAGAATGGGCATGAAAGTAGGTGCTGTAGCATTATTGTGCCAAGATGAAAGAGTATTCCAAGCGATGGAAATGGCAGGGACTCCTTGTCCATACATGGGAAAAATAGGTATTGAGGCTGCAAAGGAATGGGCTACTAACCCAGAAAAAAGACCTGATTATGATAAATGGTTAAAAGAACAAAAAGCAAAAACAGAGGAGGAATTTTTAAGCGATGATGAAAGTGCTTTTGGTATTTTTAGTGTTCTGCTTATGTTGCTTTTCCTCTAATGCTCAAATGTTAGAAGAAGGCACTACTGTTGAAACAGAAACTACTTCAGAAATTCAAGGTGATTTAGAAAAAGTTACTACCACTACAACAACAACTGTTATAGAAAATAAAAATAGTGGAGCAATATTAAGTAGCGAATCAACAGGTATCGTAGCGACAAGGTACGAGGGTGATATGGACATAGATTGGGGTGGGCAAGGTTCTATCAATTCGCATACTTCTTGCAATGGAAAACTAGGAGAATATTCAGGTAGCAACACTTGTGCTTCAGCACGATTAGATTCTTTAACTACTTGGAATCAAACTGTAAACTTGAACCAATTTTCTATTGAAGATGGAGGCCAAGTAAGATGGGAAATGCGTTTTGGTATGGAACCAAGTATGTACAATGATGCAAATAAAACAGCTTTTGTAGAATTAAAAGGTTATGATGGTGGTGCTTTACAATGGACTGATGTTTATAACGTAGATAAAACAACCTTTGCTTTAAGCACTTCTGGTACATCAAGTGGTAATTATATAGCTCCTTATGGTCATATAAATAGCAATGTAGATTATGCTAATGGTTTAGACTCACTTTATATTAACATAGGAGGATATGGTGAATATATGTTTGATTCTGTTTGGTTTGATATTTATTATAATCAAATAGAAACAACAATAGCAGAAACAATAGTTTATAATTTAATTGAACAAGAAATACAAAATAATACAAATATAGCAATACCAGATTATAATTATAATAGTGGAGGAGATAATTCAAATAACACTTTACCTCCAACAGATGTTGTAGTTATAGATTTAGGAATAGAAGACACTCCACCACCGATTGAAGATTCAGGCAATGATTCAGGAAATATTGATGATAATTTAGGTGGGGTAAATAATATGCCGACCACAACAATAGAAGTTTTTACAAATATAGATACATCTACACCTGTAGTAACTCAGACAACAGATAGTGGTGCAGGAGCAAATGTAGATACAATGTTTAACAATATAACAATGGACATTGACCCAGAACAAATTTCAAATATTCAAGTAATGGTAGCAGATGTAGCAAATACAGATACAACAATGACAACAACACAAGATACAAATACAGATACGCCAACGGTAGAAACACCAACTACAGAAAATAATACAACAAGTGCTACAGATGTAGCAGTTAATAATGTTGAATCTAGTAATGAAATAGAACCGCCAACGGTCAATGCTCCTTCGGAAAGTGAAGGAACAAATGAAAACACAAATACAGAAAATATTCAAGAAGTCGAGACAGAAACAACCCAAGTGGAAAGTGAATCTACAAACGAGGTTAATACTGATACATCTTCTAATGAAAATGAAACTGAGACTACTGAAACAGCAAATAATGAAGAAAACTCCGAACCAGAAACAACAAACCAAGTTTCAGAAAACACAGAAACTGAAGAAGTAAAGGAAGAAGCACAAGAAGAATCTCAACCAGAAGAAACTGAAACAGCTAGTGAAAAACAAAAAGAACCTGTTCAAGAAGCAAAAGAAGAAGTAAAGGAAGAAACAAAAGAAGAAGAACCTAAAAAAGAAGTTGCTGAAAAAGAAACAAAAGAAGAACCTAAAAAAGAAACAAAAGAAGAACCAAAGAAAGAAACAGAAGAAAAACAAGTAGCTGAAAAAGAAACAGAAGAAAAAACAAAACCAGAACAAAAACAAACAAAAGAAGAAAAGAAACAAGAGCAGAAACAAAACAAGGCTAAAAAAATAATGGCAAATTTTGATAATCAATATGACGCTATA
>Ga0208919_1001059_pt1 | contig 16582 bp, 26 predicted proteins | sample 4_EtaG_FD_184076 | JGI IMG/M metagenome (GOLD analysis project Ga0208919, IMG submission 184076) | Marine viral communities from the Subarctic Pacific Ocean - 4_ETSP_OMZ_AT15127 metaG (SPAdes) (version 3) | ecosystem: Environmental > Aquatic > Marine > Oceanic | place: Pacific Ocean | collected...
AAACGTTGCCACGTATCTCGCCTCCTTTTGATTCTATGTCCTCACCCATAGTTGTTACCTGAAAATCAATCTGGTCTTTCCTTATAGCTGTAGCAAACCCCGCTTCTCTTATTATGATAGCAGGGCTAAACAAAGGTTTATTGGCTCTCTTGCCACAACTGCGACAGTAGAACCAGCCTTCTGAATTATCTTTTTTGCAATGTTGACAGGACATTAAGCCCCACCAACCACCATCGTAAGTATTCTGTCACCATTTAATTGAGTGTGAGTAATAGATAAAACTTTATTATTTGTTGAATCTAATGTGTCAATAAAGTCTTTTATATCTCTTGCCATTGTTCCAGCAGCACCTGTTTCAATTCCGGGATTACCGGGGTGAATAAATACTTTTACTTTTACATTTGAGTATACAGCCATAATTTCTCCAATTTTTAAATTATTAGGATATTCGGGGGTTGCCTTTTATTGACAGCCCCCACAGAATCCAAATCTGTTTACCCTTATTTATTTGGGTTATGAAGTAGTAACAGCGTCATCAATACTAGATAAACACTCTGCAACCCACTCATCGCCAGCAGCCATTATATTAATATAATCGCCTTTTTGTGCACTTGTTCCAATAACAATATTAGAAACTTGAGTACCTGCGGTTGAGTTGGAAGCATTGCCTCCAGCATCTTTCATTACCAAACTAACGATAGCGCTACCAGCTGCTATTGTAATAGCACCAGTTGGCGTTTCTTCACTAACTACGAATTTCCAATATACTCCATCTTCCAAAGCTGTTGGAAGAGTAATGGAATAAGCTCCGCCAGCGGAATCAAGCATAAATACTTTTCCACTTTCATCGTTTGTTAATGTTCTAGCTACGGTAACATTTTCTACTTTTTTCTTGACTCCAGCGGTTACACCGCTATTCTGTTCTAAGAAAGCACTTCTCATTATTCATACCTCCTATTAATTAGACTCAAAGTTAAATAGAGCATGAGCTTCAGGAAGAGAAACTTCAAGACCTGCTTCAGTTAGAACCATGTCTTTACGTAAATCTTCATCTGCTGACTGTACATTCGTTTGAATGTGTGTGTCTCTATTTACCCCATTGCCAACTAGAGGACGATAAGCTACATTATCAAGGTCAACTAAACACATATATGGCGCTGCATGGCCTCTAAATAGAGGTTCTTTTACGAGCGTCAAATCACCATGGATAGTTTCAACCTTCATTACTTTATGACCATAAGAACCACTCGCTTGCGACATCATTGGATTCGCAGCAGAATAAGCACTTGATAGAAAAGTATTAGAGCTTGCCATCTTGTTAAAGAATGAAATAACAGGAAGTGAACAAAGCGCAAGCTTTGATGAACTACCACCACGAGCCGGGTCAAAAATCACTTCAAGGTCTTTTAAGATAACATCGTAAGTTGTTTCAGCATCTGTACGAGTTGTAAAATAACCTTTGTCTTCAGTATATGATACTTGAGTTGATGCTCCAGTAATCTGAGACTGTGAGTTTTTAATAATGTGACCAACGATACCATCAGTATAGTTGATTCCATTTTGACTTGCGGAGTTTCCAAAAAGCATAGCTCTTTCAATGTCCACTTTATGTTCACGAAGTTTTAGATTCCATATTCTGTCCCACTCACTAGCATAGCCACGGTAAACCGTTGCTCTTGCAGTATTAGTAAGTTCACAGGCTGTCTTAAATATTTGACAATACCCATTACCATTTTCTAATTCACGAGACCAAGAATCAGGAGAACCTGAACCTTCTTCGAATGCACTTCCAATAACTGTACACTTTTGACCATCAACAACGGCAGTTGTACTACCAGTTGCTGCGGAAATTGTACGACCAGTAAAGGTAGTTTCAGTGCTACCAGCGACAGGAGCAGACTCAACACGGACAATAGCTGTCTCGGGTTCATTTGTGCTCGCATTTGTTTCGCCAATTGCAAATACCATACCTTTAATAATCCAATCAGGAGCTGCACCTGCACCGTCATCAACGGTGTAAGTAAGTGTGCTACCTGCGGCTGGAACAGTATGAGATGCATCTAGTGCAAATGTTCTGTCCGCCATTTGGATTTTATTACGGTCTTTTAACCATCGGAACTGCGGGTCGTCCGTTGGAACTTTAGCAACTTTGGATAAGTAAACGAAAAATGGAGACTCATCAGGGGCTAAATCAGCGATTCTATCACTGAAATTATACAGCCGCCTTGATGGTATCACACTATCAATTACTGCACCGGGGTCACCAAACTTTAACGGGCCGGGATTATTATAACTTGGCATTATATATATCCTTCCTCAGTTTATTGTTTAAAGTACGCTATTACGGCTACCAGCATTTACAATACCATCCCACATTTTGTTTTCTTCAGACTTAGGTGAGCTTGGTGCTCCACCTTGAAGAACTCCAGCTGTGCGAGGTTGCTGTTGAGCTGCTTGTACTGCTTGTGCCGTTTCAGGGACGTTACTTTTTTTATTAACGTCTCTATATAGCTTTACCAGATTCGATAAACCAACTTGCTCTTTGGGTTGCGAAACAAACCCCATAAACTCTTGAACATCTTTGTCCGAAAACTTATAAGTGTTACGTAACTCATTCACAGTATTGTTGTATGTTATCTCTTCTGTCATCTGTCGTTTTTGCTCATTCAATGCATTGTTCACTACATTATTCATCATGCCAACCTCTTGGTTAACACGAAACTTAAATGATGGTGATTCTGAATTGTAATAAGCATCCCAAGGGTTAAAGTCCTCAGCGGATAATCCTTGCTGAGGTTCTTGCTGTGCTTGTTGTGGTTGTCCATTTATGTTCTTCTGTAATACGTCAACAAGGTCAGGTCGTGATTCTAATAAATCCCCCAATGGCTCAAGCCTTTTAAGCTTATCATTCTCCGCTTGGGTTCTATCATACATTGACTGGAATTTACGGGCTTCAACTTCCCACTCATTCTCAGGAATTGTTTCCTGTTTTACTTCAACTTCTGGAGCTGAAAAGTCTACTTGCTCATTTTGAGCAGCAGGCTCTGTGTATTGTTCTTCTGCTTCCGTTCTTACTTCACTAACGATATTTGGGCCATTATCAACCAAGCCATCAGCTACGGGTTGGGCCTCTGTCTGTGCATTGTCCATATTGTCTCCTTAAGATGTCCCGAAGGTTTCTGGAGCCGAACTAGCATCTGCTCTAACATTTGCTAATTTCTCCGCTTCGAGCTTCACCTTTGTTTGTAGATTGTTTAACTGAACTCTTCTGTCAGCTTTGGCGTCTGATGCAACATCCGCTAATCGAGATTTAAATTTCTCAACCTCGACACGCTTTCTGTCGCTAACAGACTCCCTTTGGGCAGTCTGGAGGTCTCCCTCCAAATTCTTTATTTGCTCACCCATCGCCTGAACTTGTTGCATGAGTTGATTCTTCTCATCAGTCCGACGAAGAATAGCTTCTTTATCAAATATTTCTGGATTCTTCTTTAACACTTCTACCTTATCTACGATACCCATTTGATAGGCTTCCATATACACACCTAACTCTGCCCACTTATTGGTTGGCAAAGTAGAGCCCGGTTCAATACGTATATCGTGTTGTCCTAAATTATGTCTTTCTTTTTTAATGTCTAAGATAGCGCCTACTTTATCATCATATGTATTTACTGTAACCTCAGTTATATCGTTGTTTGCGCTATTTAAACGGAAAATCTTTTTGTAAGTATAGTGACCTTTAGATAGGTTATATAAGACTTGACCTAAACGATTAACACTAAACTCAATATCTCTTAGTTTTGATTTAGGCCTATCGGTTCCTAGTGCTATCATCCGCTCTGTACCTTTTACAGTATCCGGTGCTTTCTCTGCGAAACCATGCATCATTTCAGGTAAACCAAATGTAAAGTCAATATAAAACTCACATTGTTGGATTAGTTTATAAAATTCACCTGCTAATGGTTGAGGTGCAGGAAAGTGTGGTTCACCTTGAGTGCTGTCTACTTCTATGACTGCATTCGGATTAGCCCAATCTCTTTCTAATTGACCTAAGTCTTCTACACTACCTAGTGGTACTAATAGTTTTAATCCACCAGAAGCCTGAGCGTGGGATAAAGCAAGTGACCATAACTTATTAAGTAATCGTTGCATTGGACGAGCGCGAGATACATCTGACTTAGGATAAGGGGTTTCTGTAAATACATTTGGTATAGGTACTATTGGATAATGGTCTGTGTTTAAAATAGTTTCATATAATACAACTTGGCCAATAGAAGCACATACTTTAACTCGTGTTTGTTTAACCGGTATAATTTGATATTGACTTGCTTCTATCTGCTCTCGATTGTTATCGATAAATTCTTCATACTCCTGCTCACTAAAGATAGCTTCTTCACCTGACTGCATATCAATAACACGGTAAAAACTAACCTTTACTTTATAGAAACGCTCTAAGACTTGATATTTATTTCTTTCAAAGTAATCTAAATCTTTTGCTTCTGCTGGTGTAAATACCTTTTTACCATTATTATTCATTGCATCTGGGTAATCTTCTTCCATATAGGTATCAAGGTCTTGAATGATACCTTCTTCCATCTCACCCGTTTCTGGGTTTTCTTGTTCACCTAATTCTGGGTAGAGGCTGACAACTTGTTCACCCGTGAGGATAGTAGAGAGGATAACACCTTCAGCGTCATCGAACCATCGGTTGCGAGTATTTGGAGAGACATATACCCTGAATGGGTTGACATAAGTGAACTTGACATCGCCCCTACCAAAATCTGATTCGGGGTCTACATATGAATATAGATATCCCATTCCGGTAGTAGCATAATCATGGATAGCTTGTTTTAACTGCCAGTCTCCATTGGAGTTACCCCACACATAACCCATGATAGTTCTCCATACAGAAGCAACCTTAACATCGGAATCTTCTCTAGGGGTCATGGTAAACGCTGGGGCTCTGGAAGTTAATACAGCTTTAAATTTTTCTACAGCTGGCCCAATCCTGTCCATAGGTACATCAGCTTGATTACGAGACTGTAGTTCATCTACTTCATCACTACTAAAGTGATTACCATGATAAAAGTCTACATCATATCTTGCTTCTGTATCCCAATCAGAACGTGCGTTGCGCCAACGACGATAAAGGTCTTGGTTATAATCGGCGCGTTTATCTTTATCTAATGTCACTATATAGGCTCGTTAGCTAAACGTTGAACTAAAACCCTTCCAAGTAAACTTTGTACTTGTGGGTTTAATGTTTCAGGTGCAATTGCTTTACGCTGCAATAGACTTCGTTGTCTTCTGGATAGCGGTGTTTCTATTCCCATTGACTGCATATAAGCAGAAGAAAGTTTCGGAACTGTTAATTTTACTTTTGGATTTTTTGCAAATTCATAGTTATCAGCAGGACGAATTCTTTTATCTTCGCTTATATTGCCCATAAGAGAATCAAGGCTTTGAGGTTTTATTAAACCTTGTGCTATTGCTTCTTCTATTGTTCCTGTACTAGTAGGTGCATCCGTTCCTCTTTGCCCATACTGCATCGCTGCTTCAAACTCGGGGTTAGACATAGGAGCATCAAAGTTTGGAAAACGATTCTCTAAACTCTCTAAGCCAACCATCTTATATTTTACTTTTCCACCTTTTTGCATACTCTTGCGACCAGTTCGAGGCATCTTAGACTTTTTCATTCTTTGTAATAATCGTAAAGAATCTAATTGCGGGTCAATCGTATCACCAGTAAGGGCGTTTAATTTATTTCTTCTGTCGCTCTCCATATAATAATTTAACAAATCATCTAAATTACCCATGGTTGTATCAGGCCCCATTAAGCTATCAGGTGGGCCATACATTTGTGGGTTGCGAATCTCTTGCTGTTTACGAGGCTGCATCTGTCCACCCTGCTGGTATTGTTTAATCATGCCGCCTTGTTCTTTAGATGGAATAAGTTCAGCGGTACGCATATTTTCCATTTGTTGTCTTAAACTAGCAACATCAATCTGAGGGTTAATTCCCGGATTTTTTCTAACACTACCGCTATATCCTACAGGAATAAGACCAAATAAATCTCTACCTGCTTTTGACTGTGCTACATTATACGGGTCAATACTTTTGTATTTATTATCGTCATCAGATACTTGATATCCTATGTCGCTACCTTGTATAAATTGGTCAGCCATAGTATCATCCATACTCTCAGCATTCATTCGATATGAAAAATTTCTTGGGTTTTCAGCCGCAACATTTAACATTCCTGTCATAAACATATCTTTTACCGTCTGGTCGTTTACCTCGGATTGTTCTCTTAAAGCTCTTCCAGATACATTAACTCCTCGTTCTAGTTCTGCTTCTCTTTTCATTAATGCTTCGGGGTTATTAAAAACTTGTTCGCGATAATCACTAGCTCTCTGATACGCTCTTTTACCGCCGACACCCGGAATTATATCTAAAATCTTTTGTAACGCATTAGGGCTATACTTGTATGATTCTGCACGTTCTAGCCCAACATCTCCACCTCCATACTTGTCTCCAAAGTACTCTCTATAAGCATCATTATATTCATCTTTAGAGTAAGAGCGACCTGATTTTATGTAGTCATCTATTTTTACCTTACCACCATCTTGATACTGGGGCATCATGCCACCCATTTCGTAGCCATATTTTTTTTTATCTTTTTGATTATACATTCTGCGACTATGAAGTTGACCACCACCTTCATACTCATCCATCATACCACCACCCATAAACATGGGTGATTTAGGTTGAGCTAGTCCAGTTTCCATAGAAGCGGACGCAATTAAAGCATCCATAGCCGAATTGCCATTCTGCATTTGCTGCATGGCACGACCTTCATTAGTGATTTGTTTTAAAACGGGTAGGTAATCAGGGACAGCTTCTTTGGGTATTATCCATTCGCCGCCCTCTAATTCAACAGGCTGTTCACCGGCAACCATGCCAGCAACTCCGCCTTGTTCATGTGATGGCCCCCTAACTAAGCCGTAGCTGGGGAACCTGCTTTTTTGTTTAGCCATATGGTATGTGGATTAATAGCTTTATTTAAAATGTTTATAAACAGGTGTGTGAAGTTACACTCCACAGCATTTAAATATAAGAAGGACAATGACAATAAACCAAGAAATAAATAATTAATTTCTAGCACCCGTTATCCAGTTGTATTTACGCAGTTTAGGTAAGAGTTTACTTTTACGTTTACTACTAGCAAATCCTTCTTTAGTGGTGGCTTGTGATTTCGGCGCTCTAGCAAAGTAGTCTGCATAGTATAGCGCATCCATAATATCATCGTTTCGAGGTTTGGGGTGTTCAAAGAACTCATCTATTATCTCTGTCATCTCTCTTCTGATATATAATTTCTTAGAATTAACAATAGGGCCTAGTGTGGTTTCTAGCCTATCTTGCTTTTTTATTCTATTGGGTGGCTTAACACCCTTAAAGATACCGGGCATCAGTCTTTTTTCATTAGCACTCATACGGGTTACCATATCTCTAACCATCTCTTGGGCTGCAACGGTCTCAATCGTTACCCGCCTAACAGGACTATACTTCTTTGCCATCTCTATAATCTTAGCTGGGACATCAAAAGTAGGGATACGTTCTCTAAAATACTCTAAAACATACCGATTACTCTTAGAATCTATCGCCATTACCAGTATGACTTGATAGTCAGAGTTCTCTGTAGCTGTAGCTGCAAGGTCAACACCCATGTAAATATTGATAGGAATTACTTCATCACCCTCTACTAAGTAGTTAAAACCGTTCATAAGCTTACGCTCACCATTGTAATGCTGGATTCTATCTATCTTAAACGATGCATTGGTAATATCTCTCGCATCATTCATGTATTCTTGAGCAAACTTATTAACTAAGCCTGCTTCTATAAATTCTTGTTTCTTATGATTTAACTTAGAAAGCGGGAACTGCTCAGGCCATAATGCTTTACCTTCTTCAATCGCCCTGTGAAAGAACACATCCCATGGATAACTTCTATCATCTTTTTGTGCTTTACGGAATCCATCATAGGTCATCTGTAAAAAGCTATCAAAGTGTACAATAGTACCGGCTAACCATATCCAACCCTCATTACCGGGTGATTCTTCTAAAGCAGGATAGATTGTAGATACCACCCACCTTTTAATCTCATTACGTCGCTCAGGAGTCTTTGTATTTAGCTCTGATTCAAAGTCATCCAAGATAATACCCGTATAACGGACATCTACCTCTGCACGCCCCCTAAGCCTTTGAGAAGTACCTTTAGCTATAATTCTATCTCCTTTAGGAATAACAAGGTCTTTTTCTGTCCAACGCTTTCCTACGCTACCCCCATCCATATTACCAAAGTAATACTTGATGGTCTTGTTGGTCTCTAAGTGATATCGAAGATACTTTAAGTGGTCAATCGCCTGACCTTGCTCTTCCGATACCCATGCAATAAAGTTTTGGTCGTCCTCACTAGCAAAGCATAACTTATGTAAAATAGCTGATTTAGATAGAATAGATTTACCAAAGCCCCTAGGAAGTATAATACATATACGTTCCCCGGGTTTAGTTGATATTAGTCTTTTAGAAACGGTGTAGTGACAGGAAGGGGATGCACTCTTATGCATAAAGTCTTTGGGAAGAAAGGCTCTTCCAAAGAATAGTAGGTCTTTATAAGACTTGGCTAATATCTCGTCCCGACGAATCATCTCTTCAGGAGGAGGTATAACGTTAAATGTCTCTATTGGCTTCTTTTTTGGCAAGTTTTCTCGCTCTTCTGCGTTTAGCTCGATACTCAGCAATCTTTTTGGTAGCAAGCATTCTACCTCTTTTTCTTAATTTAGCCCCCTTGTTAGGCACTACCACTTGACCCGATTTGCCCAGTAAGCTGCGGACATCTTACCCTTTGCAATATTCTTTCTGTGTCTTGCCTTAAACGATTTACGTCTCATCTTTTGTTTACGAGACTCACCCGCTTTAGGCTTACCAGCGGTCTTGACCCCCTGTTGGCCAAATCGAATGGTCTTAATCTGTGTTCCTTGTTTAGCAACAACGATATGACTTTTCTTTGGATGACCCGGAGTTCTCTTTGGCTTGTTATATCCCGACACACCTGCTCGGGCTAATCTTGAATCTTTTTTCTTTGGCATTATGCTCTTCTCACTTTACCTGCTATTCGTTTACTATACTTTGCTTTTCCTTTGCCAGCTTTGCTCGCTGCTCGTTTACGTCTATTAGTAGCAGCTTTTTGGGATTTACTAAGACTTTTCCTAACTTTTTTAGGTAGGTAACGTCCTCGTTTTTTTCTTGGTTTCTTTTCATCGCCTTTGGTTGTATACCCCCACTCTTGCTTTGTCCATTTAGACAAACGGTTACTACTTGATTTTGCACCTTTGTAGCCACCACCTGCCTTTTTATAACGAGCGGTAGCTAATTGTGCTTTACGTGCTGACCATTTTCCTTTGGGGCCACCCTTGCTGCCCGCTTTTACACTAGCAACAATTCGTTTCCACATTGCTGGCTTGGTCTTGACAGCTGAAGCCATTACTTGCCCCAGCTCTTCTTAGCCACACTTTTGGCTTGTTTACTTAATTCACCAAAGTGAAACAACCGTTTACTGTTTGGGCCATGTGTTTTACCACTATGTAGTTGCCCATTAGGCATCTTATGCAGACCGCCCTTATGTTCTTTACCACTTTTAAAGTAGTGTTTAACTCCCATTCCCATGGTAACTCCTATTTCTTTTTCTTAACGCGTCCACCTTTACGCATCTTTTTAACAACTCCACCACCCATCATCTTCTTTTTCTTCTTCTTCTTTGGTGGTCTTCCCTTTTTTGAACCGTAAGTTCCTTTTCCGTATGGCATCTTATTTCCTTATTATTTTAATGTTGTAATGTATCTTACCCCACTGAACATATACAGGATATGCCCAATTGGGTCTATTGAGACGCATTCTCTTCTATTAGCCCCGTCTCAAAGGCTTTTAATCTATCCTTAGAGAAACCAGTAAACTCTTGTATCAAGGCTACAGAGTCTGTTTTCTTTTCGGTAGACAATAATCCTGATATCTTCATCAAGGTCTCTAATGCACGTAACTTATCACCATCCCGTACATCTGCTTTATCTACTACTGACTTTGCATTCTCTAATAAATAAGTCTTAGTAATCCCCAAGTCATCCATTAACTCTTCTACTTCTTTGTTAATCAATGTTCGTATCCTCTTTTGTCTTAATAAAATCTTAGAACGAGTCAAAGCATACCGACGGTTCTTGGTCTTATAGACCGTTAAGTAAGCATCCGTTGCATCACGACCCATGGCTACCATCTTAGCAAACAGCTTTTCTCTAGCAGTAATGTACTTGCTGTTCTTACGGCGTGTAAATGTATAAATATCTTTGGGAGGCTCTCCCTCTAGCTTGGCATTCTCTACAACAAAAGCAGTCCCTAGTAACGTACGAATGTAATTGGTCTCTTTGTTATATTGATTACTAAACATGACCGCACGTCTTAATACCGTAAATACCTGCCCATCGTCACTCAAAGCCCACTCACCCTCTTCCGCATCTCGCCAATTTTCTTTTAACTCTGCTTTTTGGTGGTGCTTTCTAAATTCTTCTTCGTTCTCGTATAAATGATAATCTACCCCACTAATGGTCTTAACATACATACTACGCCTTGGCTTTTACATCCGGAATATCTATATCAAAAAAGTCTACCAGTACAGGGGATTCCATTTCATCTATAATCAATAATATCTCCATCATATAGGCATAGTCCCCCGTCTCCCTAAATTTACTCGATAAAGACTTTAAACTATCTATGGCGGGGCCTAGGTCTAAGATTTCTATACTGGGGTTTATTTCCATGGTATAAATATAAGCATATATTACTTTTTTAAACAAGATGAAAAATAAAGGTTGACTGGTATAGGTTAAAACAAATAAATTCAAATGTCGGTTGAGACAGAATAATATATTATAATACTATTAATATATTAATATATTAATATACTATAATACTATAATATTAGTAATACTATTAATATTAGTAATATTATAATATATTAAAATAAACTTCTTATAATATATTAATATACTAGTAATACTATAGTATTATAATATTACCGCGAAATATTATGATAGTACCCGCGAAATCAATCCTACCTAAACTTTCAAAAAATTTCTAAAAAATAATATTAATATGTGTGTCTTTCTTTTATTTATGACATACGCCCCCCCTATCGGATTTAGGTTGAAAAAGTTGGGGTTGAAAAAGTTGGGACCAGTTTAGCTACCCCTAGGTTGAAAATTTGGTGATGGTTCCAAATTATTTCTCGTCGACAAACAAAATAAATGGAACTTATATAGTATCCCAAACGTATGAACCATAGGTTCATTGACAATTAGATGCTTTGGTTGCTCCGCTGTGAGTAGGATTGAGGGCGAATAGTGCCCTTCCAAAGCTTGAGGATGTCCCAAGGGGTAGCATCCAATAAATAATGCTTAATTAAAACCAATGAAAGGACAATAATATGTCTAATTTTAATGATGCACTTGACGTGCTACATTCCGCAAATGATAACGAAGTAATGAATGGTGCTGGTAAGATTGATGGTATCGTTCCTGATTTAACAGAAACAACATTAATCTCAGGAAATCCAGTAGTTCATAATCACATTGAGCCTATACAATCTCAACAGATTGTAGAGTCTGAATATATTGTACAATCTTCAACAGATTATAGAAGATTAAACAATTCATACAATGTTGGAAGCGGTACACAATATGACGCGTTTGCACCTATTGAGAAACAGCAATTACAGAATACTGATGGTACGCTGTCAATGGGTCATAACATACGACTTCTTCGTGATGGTAAATTTTCTGAAGTTGGCGTTGTAACTGGTAATTATCTTGCAATTAGTAATGAAGAGTTACATCAACATTGTGAGGAAATTAGAATGCAAACTGGACTGGAATGGACATTTGACAAAATGGTGTTCGATGGTAAACGTTACAAATGCGTATACAGGACAAAGAGCTTAGGTATCCCACTAGAAAATCTAGGCGATACCGCTCACATTATGTTTACTGAAATGAACAGCTATGATGGTACAGGTATTGCAGGATTCAGGATTGATTTCATGGTCTTATCTTGTTTAAATGGCATGGTATCACCCAAATATGGATTTGGTACCACGTTTAGACATACATTACAGAATGTGAACTGGCGCTCAGAAATTGACCGCAGTACACAAATGGTAATAGGTGATGGAATGCAGAACAGATTGAAGACATTCGCCACCGCCCTTAACAAACTTAATACAAGGGTGACCATGGACGAACTGACTTCCATCAGGAATGTTCATATTCCAAAGCTACCATGCCTCAGATATGGTGAAATCTTAACCAAATTCCACGAAAAAGAAGGCGAGACAGCGTGGGACTTATGTCAGGCGGGTACAGATACACTATGGCATCGAGATAAGCGGAATCTTAAGGTAACTAAGGCTGATTTTGACAATAATGGTTACTTTGTGGATGGTATGCTCGAATATGGTAATAATGTTCAAAATATTGTACAATCTTAAATAGATTATACAATCTAAATTAAGTTAGAAAGGGAAGGAGCCCGAGAGAAATCTCGGGTTTCTTTTATACTCTATTTTATACAAGCCATTCACGTAGGTAGTGACGCTTATATTTTAAAAAACTATTCACGTAGGTAATTCACGTACGTTGTACAATCTAATTTTATTACAGTAATTCACGTAAGTAGTATAATTAATGAGTCATTCACGTAAGTAGGGGAGATTTTACGATAAAACTATATTATATAGTAAAATTCACGTAGGTAATACTAATATTATAATATTATCTTTTATTTATTTTATAGGTTTTAATAGATAGTATGATATTAATATATATTATATCTATATATAAGATTCACGTAGGTAGTAACGATTATATTTTAAAAAACTATTCACGTAGGTAATTCACGTACGTTGTACAATCTAATTTTATTACAGTAATTCACGTAAGTAGTATAATTAATGAGTAATTCACGTAAGTAGGGGAGATTTCACGATAAAACTATATTATATAGTAAAATTCACGTAGGTAATACTAATATTATAATATTATCTTTTATTTATTTTATAGGTTTTAATAGATAGTATGATATTAATATATATTATATCTATATATAAGATACTCAGTATAATAAACGCTACGAAACAATTATTTTAATTATTTTAAAATTAAATGGAACTTTTAATATATTACTAAGTATATTAAGATAGAAATATTAATAGAAAGGAATTAATCATGAGATTAGAAATTTTTAACAATAGAGAAATTACTTTAAGTAAAAGCCAATTAAAAGAAATTGTAGAATCTATCATAGATTATGTAGAAGGGAACGGATTACACAGGCAAACAGCAGAGGAACAGCAAGACTCTTTTACGTGTACTATTTACAATCTTTTTATAAAGAAATACTTAAAAGAAAAAATAAATGTGGAAAAAGAGAAAAGAATATTAGACTTAGAAATTAGAAGGTTACAGAAAAAACTAAATAACTTGGAACTAATTGAAGACTAGCACGTATAAAACCAAAAGAAGGAATATAAAAATGAAATTATTATCAGACCCAAAAACAAACTATAAAGCAAGTAAAAACCAAGCTTTACAAGTAGACACTTATTTTTTAAGTTTTGCACAGTCAGATTTAAGTGGCTATAATGTTTGTCCTATGGCAAATAAAGCAATAGCAAAAGAAAATAACCCTAATAAGTCTAATTGCAGTGCTGTTTGTGTAGGTAGTAATGGCAATGCTCAAATATATCCCGATATAATGAAGGCAAGGATTAGAAAAACGAAACGCTTTTTTGAAGACAAAGATAATTTTATGACTGAATTGGTTGTGGAAATTGCTAAAGCCATTATTAAAAGTGAAAGTAAAAACATTATTCCTACTTTCAGATTAAATAGTTATTCTGATATAAGATGGGAATCTGTAAAAGTAGATAGATTTGGTAATAATACTATATTTGAGTTATTCCCCGATGTACAATTCTACGATTACACCAAGATTGAGAATAGAAACGAATTACCTAATAATTATAATTTAACCTATTCACATTGGGGAAAATGGACAGCTACAGAAAAAGCAATGGAAAAAGGACAAAATGTCGCAATGGTATTTGATGTTAAAAAGACTGATAAGCTCCCTAAAATGTTTAAGGGTAGGTCAGTAGTCGATGGAGATAAAACAGACCTTAGAACACCCCAAAACGACGGATTAAACGCTATTGTAGGACTGCGAGCTAAAATGAGTCAAGCTAACATTAATAAAGAATTAGACAAAACAACGTCTTTTGTAGTAAAAGCATAAAATAAAAGGAATAAAAAAATGAATAAAGCTGAGCAAATAAAAAACCAATATATAAAAAGTATTTATAATTCAATTCAATTAGAATTAAAAACAATGGTAAAACAAGCAGAACAAAGACCTTACACCACAAAAAATAACTATGGTAAATACATTCCATTACTAACAATGCTAAAACCACAGTTAGGACTAGATAATGCCATTCAATTGCTAACAATGGCAGGGGGTAATAAAGAGGGAATTTTAGACGCTAGTAGTTTTTTAAAATAAATTGGAACTTATTTAAAACTAATGAGTATAAACAATAAACCAAAGGAATAGATAATGATTTGGGTTAATAAAAAAAAGAATGGCGAAAGGATAGTGTTTCAAAAGGAAGGTTCTATCCTTAAGTCAATGAAGATTAATAAGGAAAATACACAATCATTTGATATGATAGTGTCAAGAGCAAAAAAATGGTTCTCTAAAAATAATGAAGAAATAAACGAAAGGAATGGATAATGAAAAAAGCTATAATAAAAATAGATTTGGAAATAGAATACTTTGATGAAGTAGAGAATGAAGATATTATTGACGAAGTTGAAAATTGGTATCAACTACCAAGTGGTTACAAAGAGAATAGTTTTGAGTGGGTAGGGATACAGGTAAGTGATGATGAGTTTATACCATTTAATAAATTTCCACAGAGAGAAGAATAATAAATGGAACAAAACAGACGCTTAAACGTGTAAGTAGTAAATGAAAGGAATAGTAGAATGAAGAAATTTGAAATATTACTATCAGAATCTTATGGTGTGGTGGTTGAAGTAGAGGCTGAAACACTAGAACAAGCAGAGGAAGATGCTTTTATGTACTCTTTTGATGACTTTAAGGGTGCAAAGGAAGTAAGTAGGGATATAGTAGATGGTTCTTTCGTTGTTGAATCTAAAGAAATAAACGAAAGGAATAGATAAAATGAGTGAAGACCAATTAATAAGCTACTTTGAAGACCATGCAAGATATCACCACAAGTTTGGTGGTAAATATTACATTGTTTTCAAAAACAAGCACATTATAGAAAAAGACCCAAAGATGGTAATAGATAAGATGCGAGAAATAAACCAAGAGGAGAGATAAAATGAAAGAAGAAATAACTAAAGATATGATAATGTTTTGGCTTGGTTCTACACAGGGATATGACAGGAATCAAGAAACCGAAAATAATGCTTATGATGTTTTATGGGAACTTTTAAGTGGTGGTGGAAGTTTAAAGCAATACCAAGAAGATGTAATAGAAACTTGGGAAGAAATGAAGACAATATAAAGGAAAGATAAAATGTACCTAACCATGAAACAATTACAGTTTGTGTATGAAGAGCTACGTTTGACAATGGAGAATTACAATGATATGATAAACGATTACAAGTTCAAGCGAGTCATACAGGAAAATGCCTTAGCTAAAAGCAACGAATGTATCGGAGTTAGGGACAAGATTTTAAAAGAGATTAAAGAGAGAGAACGAAGAGCCAAACTTTAATTTAATTAAAATGGAACTAAATCAAAAGTAGTGAGTATAAGAGATAAAGAAAGGAAATAAAATAATGAGCAAGTTTGAAAAGATAATTGTCTGTAATATTTGTCAAACTGTACTGAAGTTTTATCACTTACATTTTTCTAAGATAAAGTGTACTGATTGTGATAATATAATAACAGTTGAACAGGTTAAAAGAGAAAGTGAGGTAGAGTGATGGAGTTAGATAATATTAAAGACGAGTTATTTATTTACCTTAATGATGCTATATCAGAGTATATAGGTAAGTACGATTTAATGTTAGGAGATATATCAAACGAATTAGACAAGAAGTATAGCGAAGGATATAATATCTTGGCAGAATCGGTATTTGAGCAGTTAAAAGAAAGAGGGGTAGAATGATGACTATAAGAGAATTAATTGATGAACTTAATCAAATACCAAAAGAACATTTAGATTATGGTGTTTTACTAGAACCTAGAGCAGATTTAGGTGATAATTTATGGCTAGAATCTACTTGTCTTCAGACTCAAGGTAGTAGTGGGTATGAAGAGGATGGATGTTTAGAGCTATATAGTGATGCTTATACTCATAATTTCGGAACTCTTCTTAATGTAATAGAAAGCGAGGTGGAATGATAGAGACCATAAAACATTTACTAGGTATATGTGGAGAGCCACA
>Ga0208919_1001060_pt1 | contig 16576 bp, 23 predicted proteins | sample 4_EtaG_FD_184076 | JGI IMG/M metagenome (GOLD analysis project Ga0208919, IMG submission 184076) | Marine viral communities from the Subarctic Pacific Ocean - 4_ETSP_OMZ_AT15127 metaG (SPAdes) (version 3) | ecosystem: Environmental > Aquatic > Marine > Oceanic | place: Pacific Ocean | collected...
TCCCCAAAGTGTTCTCTACCAAAATTTTCAATATTTTCTCGTTCTAATTTTCTAAAAATCGAAGAATCAACGGCGTGCGGCAAGTAATAGTTTTCAACTTCTGGAGCAACCTTGCCAACAACATCGTGCGTCAACTTGGAAATACTAACAATAACATCCGTAGACATATAAGACGGCTTATTGAATCTAGGAGGAGGATAATTGTCCCACACATGGTAATACATCATGGGACAATTTGGCCTAATTTCATTCTCCATATCCCACAACCAGCCATAGAATCGAGGGTCAGTCATAAACCAAATAAGATCGGGCTTCTCTTGGGCGAGAGCCGATCTTATTATTTGCTGATCTCCGTATCCGTTTACTGGCTGTATGATCCAATCGTCCCCAAATCCCTCAACTTTTTGTGGATTGTAGTCAGCGTGTTTCATAGCACCACCAAGGCATATGAACTTATACCTCCCTGTGGCGATCAATGCTTCAATAAAATATTTTGTTTGTGTTCCCACACCCGATGGTGCCATCGGATGATCCGATATCACTAAGATCTTCTTTTTATCACTCATTAATTCCCTCTAAGGACAGTGGCTAGTCTTGTAGAAATTGCACCTTCCACAAGAAAGCCTATTTTTAATAACTTTTTTTGCTGATATGTTTTTAATTGCCAGCATCAACAAGTTCATCGCATTATTTGTCTTACGCTCACCACTCGAAACATCAACAAATTCTACAAAGTCTTTTTTTGCTGTTCTCTTTAAAAGGGCAAAGTGTGTTACCACATTTGAGGGGTCGATTCCGTGCTTCAGGGCAAAAAATTTCTTATATAGTGTAAGTTGATAAGTCACCATAGGGTCGGTTCTTTTCCTCATATCCCATCCCCACGAGCATGTTTTCCAGTCTATAACGTGGTACTTACCATCTTCTGTCTTTATAACAAGGTCAACGTAGCCTTTAAAATTGTAGTTGGTACCTTCAATTGGCACCATCAGCTTCTCTTCGGTAGAAATAACCTCGTATTTTCCAAACTTTTCTTTAACTGCTGGTATGATATACGGGTTTAGTCGGATACCTGCATCGCGCATTTGTTCAATGAGTTTCGGATCAGTCTTTGTCTCCTCATCAAGTTTAGAAAGGTTTTTTTCGAATTCAGATAAGAAATACTCGTTATCATCGAACTGCTCATTAAGCATCTTTTTATCACAAACAGAATGAACAGAGGTTCCAAAAGCTGTATATTCATTGCCTGTGAAACCATTAATCCCATCGATGCGAGTTAATTTATGGTAATTTGAACAAAACTTCCAGTCTTTAAGTTCAGAGTATGAAATGTATGGAATGTTAGAAGACAACTAGCCTCCAGAAGTGTTTATCTTTTTAGTTCTTGTCTTCTTTAATGTAACTTGTTTGGCGGTATTGTCAACTTTTTTCTGTGTTTTTTTCCGTATCACCCTCGGTAGATCAAAAACAAGGACATTCCTTTTCGTATACTGGGGCGGTCTATTACCTATAGTTCTAGGGTTGTGCCATTTGCCTCTTTTAATTCCCGCCTCATCGAGTGCCTTGGTGACTTCCTCTGGGCTCATACGAACAACCCAACACTCCTCAGTAAAGGGCTCTGGGAGTTCGACTGTTAAGGTCAGGGTCTTTTCCTCTTCGTTTATGGATTGGCTTATAATTTCAAGCATCAGATGTTATCTCCTTAATTTTCCTGTACAAGACAGGACTGATTTTCTTTAAATAGTCTCCATCTCTCAAGAAATACGCTTCAAAACCTGAAGCGAAGTATTCTCCGATTGATGTACATGAATAGGCATCTACAAATAAGCCTACTACAAGACTTGATAAGACTGGATATCCTATTTCCCTAAATAGATAGTCATCGAATTCCAGATTATACTCTATGTCTCCAAAATCATAACCCTGCGTTGTGTGATCATGACTATTCAAGATATTCTTTAGTTGATCTCTTTTGCATTTGAATTCATTAGCAAGTTTCGTATCCAAGGCATATATCTCATACCCATATTCTTTCTCGACGGCGTGAGCTAACTCATGAACCAGATCGTCAATCATATCATCATTATCTGTTTGGGCGTTGGTTATATAAATTGCGCCATCTTTATACATTGCGTTGATTTGTCTATTTTCGAACTCTTCAAATTCTCCGACAAGTACAGACTCTATAAGCTCTAGTAAATGCGGGGGTATGATTTCTGATACTGTATTAAGAACATGTTCGATATCAACATTTTCTGGTAGTGGGTCTTTTACAAATGCGTATCCTTGCCCAAAGGGATACTCTGTTCTTTGGCTTTTTTGATCAGAGAGTGTTTTCTTTATAAATTCTAAAAGATTACTCTTCATCAGCCTGCTCTTGGTTTTTAGACATAGTTTCATGTGTTACGGATTGCATGTCCGTGAAGGCTTGCTCATATCCACGAAGAAAATTCTCTTCTGCTAAGGCGAACACAAACTCTGGAAATTCTTTTACCATTGTTTCGACTATCATGCCTACAGTAACTTCCTGATTCTCTGGATCATGCTGTTCGCCGACATAATCAATAAGCCAATCTTTCAGAGGGCTCTCTTTGTTAACGACTTGTGTGTAGTTGTCTTGCATACTAGCTCCTATTTCTTATAATATAACCATTTATTCTCAAAATGTCAAGGTTTAAAGTACGTTTGCGGCGATTGTTGCAACCTTGGATCTTTCGCCTTTCAGCAGCGAGACATGTCCAGCTATTTCATAATCCTTGAATTTTTCAACTGCGTGAACTAAGCCGTTTGATGTTTCGTCGATATAAACGTTGTCAATCTGCTCAATATCGCCGGTTAATACAATTTTAGTTCCTTCTCCAACTCGTGTCAAAATAGTTTTAATTTCATGAACACTAAGATTCTGAGCCTCGTCGATGATAATGAAAGCGTTTGCAATGGACCTGCCTCGAATATAAGTTAGAGCCTCCATCTCAATGGTGCCCTTATCCATATACATCTCAAGCGTAGCTTGGTCTCCCATAAGGAACTTTAAGTTATCTTGAATGGGTGCAAGCCAAGGAGCCATCTTATCCTCCATGGTGCCCGGAAGGAATCCTATATCTTTCCCCATGGGTTGAACTGGTCGAGATACGACAAGCTTCTTATAAAGCGGGTCCTTGGTTTTTTTCCCTTCCAAAACCTGCTTTAATCCTGCTGCCACAGCACACAGGGTTTTTCCAGACCCTGCTTTCCCGACAAGGGTCACGATAGAGATGCTAGGGTCCATAAGTAAATCAAAGCTAAATGCCTGCTCTTTATTTCTGGGCTTGACGCCCCATATAGCCTCTTTTATACTGTTAATTTTTAGTAATGGCTCTTTATTATTAATGACTCTGCATAATGCTGTCTTTTTTTCATTTAAGTTAGACACGAGCATGACATATTGATTTGTATAAATACCTTCATAGTCATCTAGAAAAACATCTACACCTTCGTAAAACTGATCGATGAATTGGTCATCGACCAAAACACTAGTAAATCCTGTATACAACTCTGATTGGCTTTTGATTACCTTGGCTTCATTATAGTCCTCGGCTAGCAAACCCACCGAATCACATATGACTCGCATGTTAATGTCACGAGACACCATGATGACTTTTCTTTGCGGATTCATTCTTTTTTCCGCTAGCGCCGAGCTAATAATCATGTGATCAGCGATAGTGGGGTCTAAGTGCGGGGATAACTCCTGCTCTGAATGATCAACAACCCTTAATATGCCTTTACCACGTTCGATCCTTACGCCTGTTTGGAGATTTTTCTTTTCCCGTAAAGAATCAAGAGTTCTAATAATCCTTCTAGCATTAGTTCCTACGCCATCCTGACGCTTTTTATGTTTATCAATTTCCTCAAGAACTTTCAATGGGAGCGCAATATCATTGTTGCCAAAGCTATAGATACTCTCGGAGTCAGATAAGCATACGCTAGTATCTAAAACATATATTCTTTTTGCCATTTATTTTTTTCCCTTAAGAGGCTTAAAAAGTTTTGATTACTCTTCAGTAATTAGTCCCCAAACGACAAAAGCCGCCCCTGATCACTGGCAAATGCCGCATATCGCCGCCAGTTTTCGCTTAAGGAGGTGGGATAATATGTTTGCGGTTAATATGCCGTGATCAGGAGCGGTATAGATTATCTGGCTTTGCCAAATTCAGCAAGAAAGAGAGTTTAACTTTCTTTGAAGATCCTCTACATTAAGAGGTCTTACTTCGTCACACCGATACCAGTGCTGATAGAAGGTCCCATGCTCAACATTTCTTAACTCTTCTTTCCAGCGGATAGCGGTCTCATACTTCTCGTCATTAGCCCACTGTATTCTGTAGTGTCTCCATCCAGACTTGTCAATCTTTTCTTCTACGATCTTGCCTAGACGAAACTCATTTCCATAATTTTGATATACATTCATATTTCCCCCTATTGATAAAAATCTGTTCCTAATGGCTCAACATCAACCAAATCCCACATAGCAACAATCAAATTTCCACCTTTTGCTTGTGGGTATATAAATCCCTTGAACCCGTCTTTGTTAGCAAAATACCACACCAACTCCCATGTATTTACCGGATGATAGCTCGGTATTTTCTTTTCTTCTTTTCTAATCTCCTTGTACTCTGCGATGCGAGGAGGATGGCTGTATCCTTGGGGGTCCTTGTATAGTGGGTATAATTCATCAGGGCTGACTTTTGCCCTATATGCTGTTCCCTGTATTCTTCCAACTCCCAGATCTTCTTGAGCCATCTTGGTGAAAAAGAAAACTCTTGGTTTATCCCATTCTCTGTATTCCTTCTTTGTATAGATTCTTGCGTTCTTTGCAGCAATGGCTGGATCCAAAACCGATAGATCTTTAATTGATGACACATGATATAATGCCACGCTGCCATCTTCGGTAAATTCTAGTTGATCTTCGTATACTGCTGCCAAGGATTCAAAAAGATAAGTTTTCCAATTTTCAATTATTTTCTTCATATCTATAAGTAGTTTATCTTTCGGTAAAAACGCTCGTTGATGGATTCGAACCACCGGCACGGAGGTTAACAGCCTCCTGCTCTAACCAACTGAGCTAAACGAGCAAGAGCCAACTATCAGACTTGAACTGATGACCTGCCGATTACAAATCGGCTGCTCTACCAACTGAGCTAAGTTGGCATAAAAAAATGAGGCACCTATTAGCTACTAACCTTGTGTTCAGTTTTCGCTGCCCCGTGCCTCCCTGCGGGCGGGGGGGATCTTATCCTCGTTTGAGGAAATTCTTAAAACTTTTAGACTCGACCGATGCTCTATCTACCAGAGTTGAACTGCTTTGGATTTTCCCTCCTCCAATACTCCAAATCATTTCAATTCCTAATTTTTCGCATAAGTCTTTTTCTGGAGTGTTAGTGTCTGTCCTATCACCTCCATTTGCAAATGTATCACATCTGTGTTCAGAGTGCAACCTTTTTATTGCTTCGCATACAGAATTATCTGAATCATCTACCCTTACAACATCAGAAACGCCTCTAATGCTGTGTATGATTTCAGCTCTTTCTTCCCAAGGCATAAAACAAAAACCTTTCTTTCGGATAAGCCAGTCATCACTATTGGCTACCACTACAACCTCCCCTTCTAGAGAAGCTTCTAAGATCATTCGAACATGCCCTATATGTATGGGATCAAAACCACCAGAGACAACAATACTCTTACTCATTTACCCTCTCTATTAAACAATCTTGAATTCCAAAAATTGTTGCTGCATCAGGCTCGCCCAATGCAATACTAAATACATAATAACTAGTAATGGATGATACTATAGCTCCAAAAATTGTTCCTACTGCAAACCCTAGATACGAAGAGCTTATCTTCTTTAACCATGTCATTCATTTTCCCCCCCTGTACCTATAACTAGTTCATTTATCTATCAAAACTCTGCCAGCACTTATTCCTCGGCTAAACTATCAATTTTTACTGGGTGGGAAGTCATAGCAGCCATGGATGTGGGCATTTTAACCATCCCTGTCAATGGCTTGTACGCCATCTCGACTCTACACTTTAATAGCCAGACATCTTCAACTGGTCCCGGCTCTTCATCGATTATTACCGAGCATGATCCGAGATCACACTCCCCTATATTACTAATATTTTCAACAATCACTTCTCCAGCAATCGCGGCAGGATCAACATATGGTGTGTTAGCAGAAAGTGCCCCAGTCTTACATCCTGTAGATACTGCGTCCACTAACTGATATCTTTTTGTAAGATACCACAGATAATCGATACCTCCCATGACAAACATAGCAAAGACAGGAAATATTAACGCAAACTCAATCGCGTGACTCCCCTTCCTCGAATTTCTTCTCATTCTCCAATACCTCGCCTAAATAATTATAGGCTTCTTTTAATTTCTTTTCGTAATGCTGCTTTGTCCAGCCATCATTGTAATGACTCTTGTAATTAATAGCCCATTCACGAATCTTTGACATTACGTTTCGACCATCCATTTTTAGCCTCCAAGTATTAATATAACAAGTATAAACCTCTGTGTCAACAACTATTTTACTTCTTCATCGCCAAATTCTGGGATAATTACGGCATTATTCGTATTTGTGGCTGCACCTGTCACTGAATCTGGTTGTCTTCTTAAGGTTTCTGGTCCCCGAATACCCAAGCAGAAGGGGACCTGAATACCCGGAGTTACGCCCGAACGCTTATATTGGACAGATAAGAGATCTGTCTTGTATGTGTTTAACGTAAAGTCGCTTGCTATTTGTTCTTCTGTTGGCACAGACTCGGGAAGTAACCACTCATCAACCTTAAACATGCTGATAGCTGTGCCCGCACTTATTTTTCCTTCACCATCAGTGATGACAAAAGTAAATGAATCACCATCGCTTGCATCAACTATGAGACATGTTGTTTTTTCCATAGGATCTAAATTTGCGTGCATATAAAATGGAGATGTATATATTGTTGTACTGCCTTTCTTGACTGAAATAGTTCTCAAGCCTGTATCGGCTACTCCCAACATAAGGGTCCAAAGTATAAAATACTTTCCGGCTTTTTCTACTACAAATGTTCCCCCATCTGCTGTATAGGTTATGCCAATTGGTGTGACCCTATCAGTTTTAGCATACGACGACCATTTATTAGAATCAAAACAAATATCAGTGCCATCTGCCAAATCACTTGAAACTGAATCGCATGTAAAACTTAAGAATGCTCCGGGGTCAGTCCCATTGTTGCTGATATCAAAAAGAGTAAAAGAGGTTCCCTTTTGGGCAGTAACCGTGTCTGCTCCAAGAACTCTGGCGCTAGCTGTTTGTCCCCCTGTTAGACTCTTCAAGAACCCATAAGTTAATTCAAGAGGATCATAAGATGTGACTCTACCCGGAAGATCGTCTATAGCAGATCCGTTTGCGTATAGTTTATGAGTCACAGATCCATTGCTGCCAACTTCTGCCATGAGACTTGATAGCATCAGGTAATTTCTTGTCTTAGAGGGCGTCAACAACCCTGTAGAAGCTGTATATGTAATGTTACTTAAGGTAGACTGTACAGTGCCTCCATTGTCAGAATCGTATAACGTGAATTCGGCAGGACCAGCACCGGCAGCATTTGCATCAGCCGTATACAACAGATTAGCATAATCTGAATTTGATCTAAGTAAGACAAGTGAGGTACCATTCTCGACTATCACCGTCGCTGTATTACTTGTCACTACTGTTATCTCTACATAATCATCTTGTGAAATATTCAAAAGAGTTTGAAAGCTATAGGAAAATGGGTCCGCATTTTGAATGGCAAAAAGATTTTCACTAGTATAAACAGCAGTCCCATTTACCTTCATCTTTAACGAAATACCCGTCTGGGCACTTACAGTTGCCGATATATCAACGACGGCGAGGTATATGCCTGCTTCTTTAAATCTTACTTTACCATCACTACTGGTGTAGGTAAGATCAACACTTGATACCGAGGTCGAACTGAATGATGAATAGTTATCCTCGTCAAATATGCTATATTCCGAGGCACTCGCATTAGAATCTGCGCCTGTGTGGATTGAAAAGTATGAATGAAAATTTGTAGACATGCTTCTCCTTCTAAGTCTTCACTCTGTTAAATAACTAGTTAAGCATTAGAATATTACTTCCCACACAAAGGTAAAAAAAATGGAGGCGGTGGGAGTCGAACCCACGTCCAAAGCAATTTCCAATTCAAGTCATTCACAGGTTTATCTAGTTTACTGTCACAAACTAGCAAAGGTAGTCGGGCTTCCAACCAGCGCTTTCCGACCGGATGCGCTCCACCTGCCAGTGGCAGGGTAACCATTTTGATTTTTTTATTTTCGCAGGAATCTACCTGTTATCCCAAATTGGGTGTCAAGGCTTTGAGAAGCCCCGTCACTTAAGCCGCTAGGGCTTGAGCGAAATAATTGTTATTGTTGGCAATTAATAGTTTTGAACCACATTTTAAGTCTGTTGTTCGTGAGACTACCTGCACTATCCTCTTCTATCACTCTGTCGAAACCAGTGCGCCCCCGTTTTTTTTAAGCTAAGCTTAATGTTGTAGCAATAAAATTATAAGCATTTGACATACTATAGAAAGCAGTGCCATAAACAGTTACAATAAGACCAAACGCAAATCCAGTAAGCATACCGTATTCTATAGCCGTAGCTCCACTCTCGTCCTTGATGAACGTAATCATTTTCTCTTCTCCTAAACACCCCCCACTTGGGTGTCATATAATTAGTAGTTAATTAACTTAAATTACTCTAATTTAGTAGATTACTTGAGTTTAAGTTAGAGTTAATTACCTTAGTTAGTTAGTTAATTAGTTTACTAAACTTAACTGTCTTCTGAGAGCTTGTCAAGTTTTTTCTTCAAAATAGTTATCAATATCAAATTTCTTGCTCAAGTTCTTGTAGTCCTTCGGTCTTAATCCTAAAAATCTCATAGCTTCGCCTTTTGTACGAGTAGCTGAAAATGCATACTTTAAAAGAGCGTCTTTTACTATATATGGCATTGCGTGCCATAGAGGAAAACCGTATAAGCGATTGCCCACTGACTGTGACGATAATTCGAGTTTTAAACCGATCACCTCCTCCATTGTCAGATTAGCCAGTGCTATCTCAAATGCATCGCTTATACGGCTTTCCTGTCTTAGCTTTCTAGAAAGGCTATAATTTTTATTCTTTCCAGAATGAACTCTTTTTCTTTTCCAAGACATTAAAGTTCCGTGTCTTGGGATGGCTCTTCTTTAGCCTGCTCATACTCTGGTGTTGTGACATCAGGAACAGACCCTGATAATTCATCTTCAAACTTATCAAAATAAAGCTTGACGTTTGTCAGGAGATAATCGTAAAATATCTTAGCATCTCCCTCATTATCTAGCAACTCATAAGAATCCAAAATGTTTTGTTCAATTTTTTTGAACGAGTTAAAGGCTACGTTACGACCAGTCTGATCAAGTTCAGATCCCTCAAGACCTTTGGCGAACTCATCTTTCGGATCAGTTTCTTTCTCTGGCTCTATGTCAATAAACCTATCATCTTCGGGAACGTCATCCGATATTTTAACATCAATGTCCTCTTGTAAATCCCCTTCAGGCTTCGCTAAGGCTTCTACACCGTCATTTGTATCAGCAACAGTAAGAATGTTTTTTATAGCATTTAAGACATGAGCGCGAAATGAGCCTCTTTGCTCATCATCACTGGTGAGGGACTTAAAGTCTGCTTCAAGTACAGGAATAATCTTTTTGAGAAGCTCTTCAAGAACATTGATTCCAGTAGAACGATTTGGAACCTCATCGGGAATAGCAGCCTTTTCATTCAACAGTCTACGAACAATTATTCTTAACATGTTTTCCGATAACACCTTCTCTTTGTGTTCAGCATGTCTCTTATTCTTAACTGTTCTAATAGAGCGACGTATATTTTCTCTTAAGAGTAGCTCTGTGGTCATCTCGTCTCTATTCATGTTGCTGTACTCCCAATCTCTTTTAATAAATAGTTCATAACTTCGTTAATCATCGACTCTTGCTGAATAAGATTCCTGCTCATATCAAGTGTAGACTTTTTCTTTTCTTCTTCATTATCTTTTGACATATTTCCAAAAGCACCTCCTCCTGCGGCAGGAGAGCCTTCCACACTGGCTGTAGTGGAAATTTCTTCAATCTGGTTTGCCTCTCTTATTTTGTCGTAGACGTTTTTGTACTCAAATTTTACACCTTCCGAAGTTCCCGCAGGTGCCACATTTTGATAAAATTCTTCAAACTCTTTTGTTAAGGCTAATTCTCTTGCTTGCGTTCCGCTCATGATCCGAGGGGTCTCAATCATTTTTACAAGAACATCTCCATTCTCGTCTTTATCTATTGGAGAATAGTCATGGTCTTCAACATATAGGCTAGGGCTAAATGCTCTTAATATTTTTTTGTATTCCCCTATGCGATCAGCACCAGCCAGCCATCCTACAACCTTATGCCCCTTATCGTGTATATCTTCAAGTAAATCTACAATAAAACCACTCTTGGCAAATTTGTCAGCAACAACAACTTTTGGGTCACCCTCATATATAGAGCTTACAAGATTGTACTGGTCCTTTTCAGACAAGGGGTTTTCGCTCTTGTCTTTGCTAGATGCCGAACCTTTTACAAGCATAATATAGACTGCATCAGCACCCATTTGTTTTAGCATCTTTTTGCCTTTCTGGACCATAGCGTCGTGACCAATATGCCAAGGTTGCGCCCGCCCATTCCAGATAATTACTTTTTTTCTATAATCATCTTTTGGATCTCTGCCGACACCAACCTCAAAATTCACAATCCTATCAACTCTAAATCCAAGAACGGCATTCAGCAAATTGATATAATAAGCTTTCCCGTCCAATTTGCTATTTACAGCATCTTTTAACTTTTCAAGCTTTTTTCCAATCTGTGAGTAGAATTCCTCGGTCTTTCTTACAGAGTCAAGGTCAAGGTTGTTTTTCTTGCTCTTGAAATTACTTAAAGAGGATTTATACTCTTTGGAAAAAGAACTCAAAGCTTGTTTAGAGCGCTTTTTGATTGTATCAAAATCTACGCTACCATCGGCTATAAAGGGGATTAAGAACTCTAAAAATTCTACTTTTCTTTTCGCGCCTGATTCTGCGGGTTGGAATTGTTCAGAAGCAGAGCGTATCGCCCTGTTTAGAGCGGCTGGCTGCACTGTTTTGGTACCCAATATTTCTTTAGCAAAGTGATTCTCTATTGACTTCTCTAGGTTTAGAACATTTACTCGATCTTCCCAAAAAACTTTCTTTCTTTCATCGAAAACCTGTGAAGTACCTTTGACCTCAAATACATCTCCATTCGCCATTTTGATCTTTAATACAACACCTTCAATATAAGATTCTTCATCTCCTAGATTCGACGAAGCTTGATCTGCAAAAGAATTTAGAGCGCTCTGTAGATCTTGTCCTACTCTGTCAAGCTCGGATACTAACTCTTTCTTTTCCGGCGTCCTTTTCCTGCTAGATAACACCGATAATCCAGATTCAAAACTCTTCTTATCTTTTAAGTATTTTGCAAGAACTGGACCCAATTCAACACGAAAAGTGCCTCCCATCTGCATGTCTTCGCTGTTAGTATATATTTTCCACTCCGAAGACCAGCCCGTCTGTACTGATTCATATTTCATTAACTTTGTTAATTCAGTGCTTTTTTCGGGCGAAATAGTATACCAACTCTGCCTATCCGCATTCCACAACTTACATGAGAATAGAACAAAAGCTCCCTTAGAGCCAAGTTTCTCTTTTGAATATGGGGTTCCAACAAAAATAATGTTTCCGTTTTTAGTGCCTTCATGTGTTAAGACTGGGAATAATTCTGCGTCATAACGAAAGGCACCGGCTCTATTAAAGATGTCTTTTAATGAATCTTGAAACTCGCCATTTGTTTGTAAATATTTAAATGATTCGAGTAGATCAGTGCTAAATCCAAAGCGTTTTTCTACGTTTTTAGCGTAAACAGGCCCACTGTTGCTTGACTCCATAAAAAACGTGCCTCTTTTGTCAAGACCAAAATGGCAGAACATGGAGTCCATCTTTTCAACTAAATCAACAGCAGAATTTTCAGAGAAATCTATGTCAAAGGATGCTTTACCTTCATTATTTGTTTCGTCCACGAGCGCTCTAAGAACATGTAGTGCGGCTTTTTTAGTGAACTTACTAGGGCCGGAAAACCTACCAATTCCTGCTCTACCCTCGCTAAGGGGACGTACTTCTTGAATAGGCTGCCACTCTTTTTTCATTAGTTTGCCAAGAGCTTTCATGCCAAGATCATATTCTTCAGAAGATATTCCGCTTTTTAGATTCCTTTCTGCACTCTCAACAAATTTACTCCAAATATCATCGATATCAGAGCGACTTTTATTTTTTCCTATAAATTGAGCCAGCTTTGTAGCGTGGTAAATTGTTGACCCGCTTGCTTCTGGACTATTTAAGATGGTTTGGGCTAGAGCATCCAAGTTCCCAAAGCCTATTCTAGATTCAGACTCAACATTAATTGTTTTCCTAGACATTTTAGTCGGATCATTTCTTTTAGGCTTTTTGAGGTCTATAACCAACTTTAGCCCCCTTTCACCGAGAGAAAAGCGGGCACCAGCAGGCTTCCATCCTAATTTTTCTTGCTTTTGAAGCATTTTTGAGAAATCTGTATCAGGATTATTTTCTGCCGAAGCTAAAATAGCCTCGAAAGCATCCCCTTCGCCTAGCTGCATGGCAGCAGCGACTGCTCGGAGAAGTACAATTGAAAAAGCACCTTTTACTTGCGAGGCTAGGTCAACAAAGCTGCTTTTTTGAAAAAATTGTCTAGTTGCCCTATCATTTGAAACATCTAAGAGGTCAACTTGAAAAACCCTATTGCCCATTCTGACAGCTATGTGTACTTCATTTTTACCAAGCTTGGTTGCATAAACTGATGGGTCAAACGATTCTATTTCAGCAGCTATCTCTTTTGATGGGGCAGTGAAAACAACGTCTATATCCAAGTCGCCATAGTCAGTTTTCTTTTGAGAAGCCATACTGATTACATCATCGGTCTCAAAATGATCAGTCGCGACGACATCTGAACCATACTTTTTAAGGGCAGCTAACCTTGTAGAGCCGACTTGAAAAGTTGGAGGCGCAGAAGTATCAATCATCCCCTTCGAGCCAAGATAGTGTAAAATCTTGCCTACATAGGATTGATCATCAGCATCTGGAAAGGTACCAAATTTCTCTGGCAATATCATACCTAAATCACCATCAGATATCTTTGAATAAGCCATAACGCGGGCGGCGTTATCGGGATGGTTCTTTAATTTGTCTTGTATAAGGGTATCCGCAGCATTGCCACCTTCCGATAACATCTCAACTACAAGATTGTGAAGTGTCTGCTGTATCCCATTCATTACTAACCCTTCTTCTCTTCGAGGACATTGATGTGTTCCTCAAGGATTTTCACTTTCTCCTCAAGCTTCCTGACGTGGCGCTTAATTTCTCTTAAGTTTTCCTTAGCAATCTCCATTCTTCGCTCATCGGTACGAGAGCGCGGTCGCATTTGTGCAAGAACCTCGCCGAGATTTTGGATATAAGATCCAATCCCAGCATTTCTTCCTTCTCCTAAGAGAAACTTCCTAGTTAGAGAATTAAAATCAAACATTCTTACTTTCTCTTAGAAAGATGTTGTTTCAAAGCTTCTCTAATCGCTGACCGGATTTGTGCTTCGGTAACTTTCTTCTTCTTGGCTTTACCCTTGTCTAAAAATGCCGGAACCTTATCATCTGTTTTGCCATCTTCGTCTGCATCATCCTCGTCTGTCATCATGGGCATTTTTTCTTCTTCAAGCTCTTCTTCCTCTTCTGTATGGCTCTCAATTCCCTCATTTGTGGGCTTTTTATAGCCCCACTGTTCCATGAGGAGCGTGTTAAGCTCCCTTCTTGACCAATCTTTCGTATTCATTTTGTTATCTCCTCTAGAATAGTAACTAGATTCTTGTAGTTGTTTTTTATGTGTATCTTCCCAATCTCTTAGGCAGATATTACCTAATAAGTAGGCTTCTTTCTCCATAGAACGCAAATGTTTATCATTTTGGGCATAACCATCCATGGTTGGACCCAAATTATCGAAATGACCGCTACAATTTTGTTTATGATGTACCAGTTCGTGGGACAAGGACCTTAAAATATCTTTTGGATGTCTCATATCAGTGTAAATCATTATTTCCATGGTACTGGGATCATAGTGCGCCGTCTTCCCAAGTGGTAACACTGCATTTTCTGGGTCAGAGGCAAAAAATAGGGCTGGGGGCCTCTGGAAACCCATTTCTTTTGTTGCATAAGACATGAAGCTCTTTAAAAGGGGCTTGAATTGTGCAAAATCCATATTTGATTTGTTTTTGACTTTAAATTTCATGTATTTTTCGCTCCGAAGCCAATTTCAAACTAATGATTGGTATTGTTACTGTCTTTGAGATATCAAAACGAACAATCTTTGAATAAACAATACTTCTTCCGCCACTTTCTTTAGTAAAGATATCTATTATTACTCCAAAATACTTTTTTCTGCCTTTTCGCAATGATTTCCAACTAACAAGGTCCCCTATTTTAAACTTTGATGACATTTTTTTACCAAAAATGCTTCTCTTTATATCCATACTAGATCTCTGGTGTTGTCATGTCCAAATCTTCACCTTCAAACGAGCCTATCATCTTATCCATATATTCAATCGATCTACGAATTCTTTTAATTTGAAAATCTTTTATTTTAGCCATCTGATGAGGACTAAGGTCCCCGTGATCAGAACCATCTCTGATCGATTTTGTCATATCGTGAATCAAGCTAACGATTCGTTCCGTTTGCTCCTCATAATTTATTAATGAATCCTGCGGGTCGTATTCTCCATGTTTAGCCACGGGTACGGTAGCGTTCCCCGGAGCGACATTATATACAGTCTCTTTTATCAGCGATAAAAGGTAATTTTTATCAAGTTTCTGCATTTTCTATCTCCTTAGCCTTGTTATCAATTTTTTCCACAAGAGTATCGATAGAAGCCACAATATCAGCTATATCACTCTCAAAATCAGGGTATGTACCTTGAAAATATTCGCTCATGCCAAGCATATTAGAGCGAATGCCGTCCAACATTTCTGATCTTTGTTTAAGAAAGTTAACTTCTTGCTCTTGCCGCTCCTCGGGCGGCGGAACTTCTGTTAACTGCTCCCTAATCAGGCTTTTAATGAATTCTTTGGACAATTTCATACTTTTAGGTCTCCAACTCACTATAAATAGTATCCAAGGAGATCAATTAAAGCCAATATCGATAATTTCTTTCTCTGGAATCATTAAAAATTGAAAAGGAGATCTGACTAAGACTCTACCTCTTGAGTCGGGTTCGACTGTTATCTGAACAACTTCCGTCCCTCTAGAAATTTCAGCCATTACTTTACCGACAGGATCGTAAAACCAGTCAGACCCTGATCCCGATATTACCTGATAGGGGAATGGCTCGGTATCATAGCTTCCCGTATTGGTAAAAAGATAATCTAGTAACAATTTTAACCCCTCAAAGTAAATAGGGTTTGCATTAATTAAACTCCGCTGATTTTGTCGATGTTCGCGGTTGCAACACCATCAACCTTTCCTATATTCGCTGAATCGACACCATTGACATTGTTGCCATAGCCAGCAGAACCTGCGGTATAGTCAATATATGGTCGTCGGGAAGCGTTCCCCCCGGCTTGGCTGTACCATCCGGGTCCAGATTTTGTTGACGCTGCCGTTCCATCATCGTTGTAATCTGTTATCGCAACGATAGCACACTTAAACTCATCCAAAGATCTCATGTCTGACAACGCGGTAGAATTCAAAGTGATCGAATTAAACACGTTTCTTTGCCATGTGGTAGAGTTAATAGTAATTTCAGCAGAATATGCTGTGTCCCAATCGATTTCGCCAAAATCTCCGTCAACAAAAGCGGCATCGGATGCCCCTGTTGCTCCAGCATTGACCTTCAAGACGATGATGTTGTTCCCTACCGAGGTGCCAGCGCCGCGCATTTTCAAAGTTGCGTTAGCTGGCGTTACAGAGATACCACTAGTATCATAAGCTTGCATAGAGCGATATATATCAAATGGCCCCGAAGACGTGGCTATTTTTAAAGCATGATTCGTCGGGGTGGATACAGTGGCCGAGGAAGCATCGCGGGCTGCATCCCAGTTGGCGGCATTATCAACTTTAAAGAGGCCATCATTACCCGGATTAATATTGGGCATCTAACTCTTCCACTGATGAAATAGTGCCATATCCGCCCGATTCTATTTCCTCTTCCTCCTCAAAAAAGTATTCTAGCAAGAAATCTCTTAAACTGCTCGGACACTCGGTCGTCTTTTGAGAAACGGAATCCTGCATCAAAGTTAAGAACTCGTCCGCTGTCAGCGATCTTTGCGCCCAGTTAGGGCCAGTCATATGGGGATAGTACCAGTGTTGAGTACGACCATCTGCCCATTCAATCAAGACATAAAAACGACGTATCACTAAGCAATCTCCACGAACG
>Ga0208919_1001061_pt1 | contig 16573 bp, 22 predicted proteins | sample 4_EtaG_FD_184076 | JGI IMG/M metagenome (GOLD analysis project Ga0208919, IMG submission 184076) | Marine viral communities from the Subarctic Pacific Ocean - 4_ETSP_OMZ_AT15127 metaG (SPAdes) (version 3) | ecosystem: Environmental > Aquatic > Marine > Oceanic | place: Pacific Ocean | collected...
CAATGGTCCATAAATTTAAACCACGATTAGCCCAATCAGAAAACATTAGATTTAATGATCTTCTAGCAGTTTTTAAATCATAACCACTTCTTACTTCAAGACCACATCTTTCAAATGCTTCTTCTATTATTTCCTCTATTGAGAGGTTAAATGTTCTCGTACCTGAATAAGCCATTTAACCCCCTATGAGATAGCGTCGTATTCTTTTATAAACTCAATAACTATAGAAGCGCTATCACCATTGGTTACAGAAGAAAAATTAATATTTACATCCCCTGAATAGTTTGTAGCTTTTGTATTTTGTAAAGTTCCAATAGAGCCAAAATCCATATCGTCAGATGTATTACATACCCATGCAATTGGATTTGTTCCACTGTTATCCCATTCTATTAAAAGTGGTTTAGCAGCGCTAGAAACACTAGAACTCCACCATAATCTATTTATGTTGATATAAGTACATGCTGTTCCATCAGCTCTTGCGTTAAGTGCAGATGCATCAACTTTAAAAGTTTCAGCTGTAGTTGAAGCTATTGTAGCTGTAAACGAATAGATAGCTTTTCTATCTCCGTCAAATAATTTTTTTGTATATTGTGCCATTTAATTCCCCTTGTACAAGGATGGGGACATTACTCCCCACCCACGGTTATATTATTTTACCAAGTATCTCCTGAAGCAAGATTTTTGCCTTGCATAAAGTCAATCTTAATCCATGCTTGACCAGCTGTAGATAATGTTCCAGTTGGAGTATAAGTCAATACTGCTTGTACATCTGAGTTATAAGAAACTCCGTCTGAACCAGTTTCTGATTGAGATACGCTTTTCCAAACTGCAGTTTGTGTAGCATCCACAGTCACAGCTCCACCAGTATTACCAGTAGTTGTAACTGCACGCATAACAGCAGTAGCAATGTCTGCTAAATAATCCTGATCATCAGATTTTCCAATTTCCATTGGATCTGCTGTTCCAGCATTAAACGCTTCTGCTACCCACACCTTAATACCAGTAATGGTAGATTGGTAAGGAATAATTCCTATCGCTCTGCAATAAACATCTCCTGCCACAGCCGCTGTTCCCACGGTAATATTACCAGTGGTAGCACCACTTGTAGCAATTTTAGTTACGCTCTTAAAGTTCGCTGCTGTGCTATTAGTAGTATAAACAGTACCAGCATTTGGACCTGTGATAGTTTCACTTAAAGCTTTGCCATCAACATCTGTTCCAGTGACAGTGAAAGTAATTCCTGAATCATTACCAGAACTTGTAATGCCAATTTTTCTTGCCCACGCTGCGTCAGCAGTTGTTGAAACTGCACTTCCAAGAGCTGGTGCATAAATTGAATTACCATTAACAGTAGCACATAAAGCACCATTTAATGTCAAGTTAGCTGCCGCTGAAGTTGTTTGTGAAGCGCAAATACCATCTGTATCTGCCGCTGCTGGTTCTTGAAAATAACGAGCTAATGAGTTAGTTACCCAGTTAGTGTCTTTTAAATCTTTACCACGATAACCACCTGACGTGGCTCCGCTAATTACTGGACCCGTTTTAACCGGACCCTGAAAAGTTGTTGTACCCATTTGTACTCCTTTGGCTGTATAGGCCTTTTGTTACGTCGTCTCTATACCGTCTGCCTAGCCAGTCTCCGTAACTATTTTACTAGGGGTAAAAGGGCGAACTAACTTCGCCCTTTTAAAAGTTTTATTAAGCTCCTGGTGAACCAAAGATACCTCTCCAGTCAGACCAGCCGAAGCTGTATCTTTCTCTGGCTTTGTATCTAACGTTTCCAGTATCAAAATCGCCTTCCATAGCAGTTCTAATTGGAGCTCTCACAAAGTGTTTAAGTCCATTAGGTGCATCTGTTTTAATGAAGAACGCATCAGTATCAGTAAGGAAGTTGTTTACAACATATCCTTCAGGTACCATACCCATTGATTTGATTGCGTTGATATCATTATCAGCAGTGCCTACTCTACCAGCAGATTTCATTAGTCTCTCAGCTACAAACTGAAGGTTTACTGGAATGATCATTTTCATACCTCTAAGGGCAATCTTTAATCCTCTTTCGTCCTTCATGTCAGCAATATCAATTAACATCTGCTCAAGCGAAGTTTCGTTTAAGTCAGCTGCAGTTGTAAGCTCATTCTTTTGGTTTCCACTAAGAGTTGGGTGATCAGTCGCACAAAGCTCCTTTGCATCCCCTCCAAGATAAGAACTGTTAAACGCTCTGTTAAGAATGTTTGCAGCTTTAACTTGTTTAGTGTTAGCCATAGAACGCGCTAATGCTTTAGTATAGCGAGTGCTAAGTTTGTCGTAAAGATTATCCTCTACAGCTTCTTCTGTCAGTGCAAAAGCTAAAGCAATAGTCTCGTTGGTGTACCTAGCAGTGTAAGTTTCTTGAGCATCTTCGTATGATACTCCTTGACCTTCCGGTTTTACAGCTGCATTAGCGAAACCGCCAAGCATTACTTCTTCTTCGAAAGCACGATCAGATGATTCTGAATCGAATATTTCTTTGTCTTGATTTTCGTATCGGTCGTACTCTAAACCAAACAGGGCGTTCAAACCAGGTTCGAGTTCTTTGACCAATTGCATTCTTGAAATAACCATTGTTCAATATCTCCTTAGGTTTATACGCCAGCGCCATTGTTATAGTACAGATGCTCGTTGAATCTTACGATCCAGTTAGCATTAGCACTAGCAATGTCACTGTTCTCAGGATCTTCACAAATTCTGATAATTCTTAATTGAGCAGCACCGCCTGCAGCAGCACCTAACTCAGATTTAGATTGACCATTGATAGTAGAACCCGCAGCATAAACTTGGTCAGCGTTATCGCCAACAGCAGTTTGTCCTAGAGTTGCATTATCTTGAATTTCGAAGAGCATGTTTGGATCATCGTAAACGAACGCGTCTATATCGCCCACAGTAGGTGTTATGCTACCAGGGTAGTAGTTTGACCATGTTGGTTTTTGTGTAGTAGGGTCATTGTAGAAACAACCGTTGAAAACTCCAACGTTAGCAGTGTCAGCGTTTCCACTAACCTGTATAGTTCCTGCAGCAACTAACTTAACGATATCTCCTTTAAAAATCGCAGTAGCATAGCCATCTGCAATTTTGTATTTAGAAGTACCGCCATTTTGAATGCCGCTTCCTAATTCGCCTACAGGTCTTAAACCAAATGGCGCGTCTTTATTAGCCATGATTTTTTCTCCTGAAAAAATTTAATATAACACACTCACCCCGAGTGTGTTAAAAAGTTATACTTCATCCTTAACGGATAAAGTAAAATTGTAATTTAGGGGGTTAAAATCTAGTTAGATTTTTTGCCACCAAAACTTACTTGCGACCTGCTTTCTCTCGAAACAGGCATACTAGGATGTTGGTCCTTTAGAGGATCGTTAGCGATCGCATCATCTTTATCTTGCGTTACTTTTGCAAAATGTTCTGCACGTTCTTTAACAGTCTCTATCGGAATCCTTGCTAGCATTAAACCTCCAACAGCTATAACACCTTCATATTTACCTGAATCAATTTGTGGCCAAATGTTAGTATCATATTCGTCTGCACGAACAAATTCCCAACCTTCTCGTAGTTTAGCGGATACATTTTTTTGATCCATCTGTCCTACAGATTCGGCCCTTACCCATCTGTGTTTAAATCCAGCAGGTGCAGGTGGTGCGTCTAGTTGCGATGGTGGAGACCATGGTTTCCTTCTCTCATTATGAGTTCTGGTTTCAGCCTCGCGTGATGGTAGTTTTGTTTTCATTACTTTATTATTCATATGCTTACTCCTTCACGTATTTCGCATATTCGCTTAGTGGCACACCTAACTTTTTAGCTATGGCAACTTGTGATGGTGTGAGTCTCACGGTGCCTTTGCGCCTTGCTACCGGTGCACTTCTATTTGCAGAAGCTACCGTTTGAGTAGGCGAAACTGGTTGTTCAAACTTATGCGGAAATGTTTCACGCATTCTTTTGTCTATCTCACTATAATAGTCATCAGATGCTGTGTCAAATCCTTCTTCCATTAGTTTACGATGAATTGAGAAAGAAGTCAAGGTCATTGGTTCATCTGAACCAAACCAATCATTTTTTTCAGCCCATGCTTCAGCTTTAGGATCTGGCGGAGCAGGTCTTGCAGCTTGTGGTTGTGGTTGTTGAATTTGTTGAGGCATTTGAGGTTGATTAGGGTCAACTCCACGTGCTTCCATTTCTTTTTTTAATCTTTCTCTTTGATCAATACTTCTTTTAGCTCTATCAGAATCTATGGCTAACCTAGCTAGTTTTTGTTGAGCTTCTACTTGTAAATCAATATCACCTAGATCCATAGCATCTTTTAATTGCTTTTTAGCTTCAGCAGTTTGAGATTCTACACGTGTAGCAAATTCATTTACATAACCTGTATCTAATTGACGAGCACGTTTTTCTAGTTCAGTTTGTTTAGTTTGCACACCTTGTGCAAATTCAACAGCAGCTTGCTCCCTTCTTTCTGCTTCGCGTAATTTTTTAGTTAATTTGTCTATACGGGATTGAACTTTTTTCCCATAATCTTCCATTTCTCCTTCAGATGCTGTTTCTTTTTTATCTTCAATAACAACTTCTTTAGATTCGTTGACTACTTCAACATCATCTTCCTTATTAATTTTCTTTTCTGTATCGTCTAATTTAACATCAACAGATTCTCCAGTAGAAGGAAGGTCTACCATTTTTTCATCGGCTTCGGCTTGCGTTTCTATTGCAGGCATATTTTACTCCTGTTTACTTATATTGCAAGATATCCTCTGGGTCTTTTACCACAGCAATTATCTCGTCATCATTTAATATTCTCACTTCTCCACCTTCTATTCCAAACCTAGATCCAGCATAGCGACCAAATATAATCCAATCACCTTTCTTGCACCAAGGTCCATTTGGAAACCTTTCTTCATTTTTATAGCATTCTTCACCCATTTTAAGAACTAAAGCGGTTACGGTTGTGTAACCACGTTCTTCCATGTGTTGATCTGTTAGTATAACTCCACCTTTTGTTTTACCTTGTCCTTTGTATGGTAAAACTAATAATCTCCAACCAGTAGGATCTGGTAATCGTTCTAATACTTTATCGGTAGGTAAGTGCTCTATGTCAGCAGTAGCATCTTCTTGTAATTTTTTAAGAAAGCGATTTTCTTTATCTTCTGCTATCTTATTATTTTCATCAGCTTCTACAGCCAAATCTTTTTCCTCTAACGCGAATACACGTTTAGGTAATTCTTTCTCCGTCATTGTTTTCCTCATCTTTCTGCAGGTCTTGAATCTCCTGTTCCATTATTGTGTAAGCTTTGTGCTCGCCCACTGCTTTAACATATTCATCAAAGCTTGGCAAGCCCGCAGCTATAACATCTTTTAATTCATTTTTGCGCGTTCGTAATCTTTTTAAAATTACGTAAATCGCGGTTTCGTCTCGCATTAAATGCCTTTCTTTTTATTTTTTAAATCCGTAAGATCCTTTAGGCTTTCTAGTTGCTTTAGCAACGTTTCTTCTACCTTTCATAGACATTTTTTTACCAGCTTCTTTACCCATGGTCATACCTAATTGTTCATCTTTTCTATCGTTATAACCTTGTTTTTTCTTTTTTTTCTTAACTGAACCACCTTTTTTATAGGTAGTAGTCATCATTTTTTTACCAGGTGTTTTTCTAGCTTCTGGCCTAGCCATTATTTTTCCAACCATTTTAACAATTCCATTTACGCAATGATTTATTTATCCTCGAATTAGGATCGTTAGCCGTCTTTGCGCTTGTACGGCTTTTTTTCATGCCAGACATTCTCGCACAAAAACTTTTTCTTCTATTAGCAGCTTTTGATCCCTTTTTCAACTTAGAGGGTTTAGTAGTCACTGCTGTTTTTAATTTAGAACCTGGGTTAGCTTTTCTATAAGAAGCAACACCTTTTTTGTTCAATCCACCTGATTTACTTTTTCCTTCTTTACGTTGCCATGCTGCTGTCTTAGGCATATTTTGTTTTTTTTCTTCTGTTTTCCATTACCATGCCGCAACCCTTTGCTATGCCTTTTGGATTCTTATCTGATTTAGCTTTTCTTTTTTGTGATAATGATTTTTTCTTAGCCATTAATATATTGTAGTAGTAGGTCTTTTATTAGGCAGCATTAAATTAAAACCTCTTGGTTTTACCACCATACCACCTTTGTTTTTTTTGATAGGTTTACTTCCGTATTTCTCAGTCCACTCTTTAGCTATTTTAGGCTCATTAGCAAATAAATATCTACGTTGTTTTTCTGATTTAAAAGGCATTATTTACTTTGGCTTTTTTTAATAGCTGCAGCTGTAGGAGCGCCTTTAGCACCTTTCTTTCTCATTGTTTCACCACGTTTTCTTTTTTGATGAATGTTATACCATAAACCTTTTTTAGCTGTTTTACCTTCTTTAGTTACATGTGTATCTTTTTTAGCAGTTCCACCTTTTTTCATACCAGTTTTCTTTTTAGCCATAGATTTGGAGATAGCTCTAGATCTAGCTGCTTCCCAACCTTCTATTTTACCATTTTTGTTTATGTCTGCTTTTGATTTTTTAATCATTATTTGTCTCCTTATTTTTTCTTAATTAAACCCATTGCACCTTTTCCAGCCTTAATGCCGAAGCTCGCTGAGCAGGCTATATATAATAAATGTTTATAATAATCCGGAAGTGACTGCAGGGCAACAAACCCAGCATGAATATGTTCTGTCATTCCTGGAAAAAATACGAGCGTTGCCGGTGCCAGAAGGCAAATTAAAATTAGCTCATCTTTCCACGACCCTTTCATTTGATCAACGGCTGATGCTTCCCATTTAATTTTTCCTGCTGCTATATCTTCTTGCTTCTTTTTTTCTGCTTGAATTTTAGCAATCTTTACTTCACCATTTAATTTCTTTGTCGCTACGAAGCCTTTTACTCCGTCTGCTACTACGCCCAATAAGGGTTTTGCCAACAAATGCCACATAATTACCTCACTAATTCCATTATACCACCACGTGCCATTTGAGGCATGGCCATTTTAGTATATGGATTATATCTATTAACACGAATCATATAATCAAGCAACTCTGTTTGACCTGGGACGTTTTCTCCAGCACCTAATTGCTTTGGACCTTGGTTCATCATAGCGTAAGCTGCTGCATCTCCTCCGTAACCATCTCCTCCGTAACCATAATCAAAGCCAGAAGAACCACCAAATAGTGTATCACTAAAATCTTCATCTTCATCATCATAAAAACCTTTAGAAGTTTCATCATAACCATCACCAGTTATATCTTGAAAACCAACTTGAGATTTAAACCAATCTTTCCAATCTTTGGATAATTTTCCCGTAGATTGTTCATAATCAATTAAACTTTCACCAGAAGCTGCAATTTCAGCTAAGTCTTCATAAGAAATATTATCTGGAGTAAAAATAGGCATATCAATAAATTTATTATTTCCTGTAATGTAAGATTTTGTACGCGCAATTCTTTCTGAAGGTGTCATAACTTCAGATCCAGTTCTAACTCTAAAAGCTTCTTTATCTGCTGGAGATGATCTTACATCTTTAGTGCTATAAGAAAAACCTGATTTACCCGGAACTGTAGCCGAAGTCCTGCTAGGTAAATTAATTCTAGCTGGATTATTACTAACAGATGAAGGAGAATAAAAACGATTGCTACTTACAGTTGTAGGTCTGTAAACAGAAGTATTTTTACTATTATCCTCATTATATCCTGGTCTAGCCATTATCTGACACCTAATCTGTAGGGTAACATTTCATCATCCATAAATTGATAGAAATAATTAGGAAGTTGCATAGGGAAATATTCATCATAATAATCTTCCATTGCACCAGTAGATAGTACTTCTGGATATTCAAAACCTGCTTGTGATGTATAAGCTTCACGCATAACATCTCCTGCTGGTGTACCTAGTCTTGTTGGTCTGTAATCTAAATAACTAAAATCACCTAAAAGTTCATTTTCTTGTTTTGGTATCATTGCACCTAACATTGGAATTCCTGATGCAGCGCCCATAATACCTTTCATTATTTCTGGCATACCTCTTGTAAATGCATATGTTTTTGGAAAGTGTGATTGATAACTTTCTGGATTAGTCATCATGTATTGGTTCATTAATGCACGGTAAGGTTCATCATACAGTTTACGAAATTTTTCAGCGTTTGCAGAACCCATAATTCCACCGTCTGGACGTGCGCCAACAGCTTTTAATGCTTGTTTTTTTAACCCTTCTCTAAACTTTGTAAAATCACTACGCTTAGCTGTGTTAGGATTAAAGTTTCGCATGAAACTATCATATTTTTGAGCCTTGGCTTCACGCTCTTTGCGTGAAGCCTCCATGCTCTTTCTTTGTCTATCAACAAATGGTTTCACTATGCTCCCATCATTGACTGTAGAACTATAAGTACAACAACTGCAACGATACCGGCTTTAATCCAGTCTTTCATTCCCCAGTCGCTCCACTCTTTTAAATGTGCCCATAAATCATGTAATAACTTCATGTTACCTCCTAATGTATAGTATGTTGTTTAAATTCCTGCTCCAATGCAGTCATAAAATCAAAGGACTCTACAACAGATTGGAAGATAAAGGAAGTTTGTTCTGACCCTAACTCTTCAACATAATGTTGACGTGTTACAGCCATCAAAGCTGCGCATACTAATAACGCATCTTCAGGATTTTTAACTAATGATCTAGCTAATTGATCTAACTCTTGCATAGAATCACTGATCTTTTTTATTGATTTGACTTCTCGCATTTATACCTGCTGTTGTTATATCTTTTTCATTTTTCATTGCTTCTTTCGTTAAAGAAACATTTTCTTTCAATTCTCCTAATGCGTCTTTAGCAGCATCTTGATCAATAGTGCTAGCAACTTCCATTAATTTAATTGTTGTGTCAGCTTCTATCTTATCACGTTCCATGTCAAGTTTAGATGCATCGAGAGTTCCTTTAGTCTGCATTTCTTGTTGACGCATCATTGCTTCAGCAGCTCTTAAATCAATTTCTTGTTGTTTAAGTTTAACAAGAGGATCTTGTGCTTCACGTTTAGTTCTAGCTTCCTCATCTTGTGCTAACTGCGTAGTCATTTCTGCTTCAAGTTTAGCAATAGCATTTGTTTTTTCCTCTGCTAACGCTTGAGCTGCTTTCTGCATTTCTTGCATTGCTTGTGGATTCATTTGTGCTTGTTGCATTTCCATTTGTAATTTTTGCTCTTGTTCTGCAAACTGCTGTTGAACTTGTTTAGTTGCCATTAATGCAACATGCTCTGACATGTGTGCTTGTAACATAGAATACAAAGGCGGATTAATTTGCACCATTCTTGTAAACATAAATTCAGCATGTGCTTTCATATGTGCAGGATGATCTTGTTGAATAAAAGCTTTTAAAGGCATTCCTTTCATAGCCCCTGCATTTTCAACAGCTGGACTTTGTGGAGCTGGTTGCTCTTTGTCCGGTTTTAATATTGCGTCAATACTATCAACACCCATAGCGGAATACATACGTCTGTATGCTTCTCTTATGTTATGCATTTGTGGATTAGATTGCGCTAATTGTAATTGTTGTTGTGCCAACATAACTCTTTGTGACATAGAAAAAATATTAGGATCACTAACTGGAATAATATCAACGCGCTCATCAAAATCAGCTTGCTTGATCATTCTGTTTCCACCTACCACATGGTAAGGATATTCCGGTGGAGTATACATTTGTAAACACGTAGCTAGTAATTTAAATTCTTTTCTTTGTGAATAGTATAATCTTTTTTGTATTGCACTCATTACTTTTGTACCACGTTCTAGTAGCGCTAATGTTGTGCCTACAGGATTTTGTTCATTACCTTCACCCATTTTCATGTCTGCAATAGCAGCAAAAGATTTACCTGCATCAACAGAATAACCTAATAATTGGAATAATGTTCCACTTGGTTCTTTATACGGAAGAGGTAATAATGATTCTTTAATAGATGTACCTGTTACATCTACATCTCTAAACTCACCTGGTTGTAAAGGTTCATCATGATCACGTATACGCATTCCTCTCGCTTTAAATCCTGCAGGTAGGTTAGCAAGTGTACCTGCATCAATTAATTGTCGCAAAACACTTGTTGCAGTTCTTGATAACCCACCTAGCATGTGTATTAGACCAAAGCCGTAGAAGCCTAGTCCTGGGAGGAACTTAAAGTGTACAAAGTAAGCATTCTTTTTAAAAGATACATCACCTTCTTTGTAATTTCTTTTAATTGATAAAATTGTTTGTGAGTATTGATCAATAGTAATAATGTAAGGAAGTTTTACTCCGCTTGAATCTTCAAAAGTAGGTACATCAGCATCAACGTGCATTTCTAAAATTACATGCTCTTCATTTTGTTCATCTGAAACTGCTTCTACACCTTGAAGCTCATTTACTTTTGATTGTATTTCATTTGTGTTTTCTACAATTCCAGAATTAATTTCTACATCCCTGTAAAAACCAGAAACTTGAAATTTCTTTACTTCGTTAGAAGACATTTTTACAATATGTGTAATTCGTTCTGCTTGTTCTAAATCTGTTGCTAAATAGTTAATAACTAAATCTTCACTAGCAACGAACTTAGATACACAACGTTTTAAAATTTCATCATAATAAACTTTTTTAAAAGCAGATCCTGATAAAGGTAAATAAAATAATAGCTGGTCCATTTCAGGATCAAACTCTTCCATCACATTCATAATGTAATAGTTCATGTATTCTTTTACTCGATCAGCTTGCTGTTCTGTTTGTGGAGTTATTTCTCCAACGATTTGAGTTCGTACGGGGCCGCTTGGGGGGAGGAGTTCCTTATAAGCTTGTGCCTGAAACTGTGTAACAGATTCAGCTAGTAAGGGATGTACGACCCCGGACGCTCCTTCGAAGGGTTGTGTACGGTCTTCGTATTTAAAACCTAACATATCAAGGCCTTTGACATAGGTATCTTCCCAGTCTTTCCTTGAATCTTTATCCGCTTCGAATGCGTTTACCAAATCCGCTGAGAATTTGGATAACTCGTCATCTGAAATATATTCAGCTAAATTTGCGTTAAATGGAACATTTGATCTATCAATTTGTACATCATCTGTAATTTGTTCTGCACTACCATCTTCCATCATTTCAAAACCATCAAATTGAACTGTGCTGTCCAATTGTATTTCTTCACCAACTGGTTCTACTTCTAAAGCAGTATCAATTGCTGCTAATGCCTTTTCTATATTATTTTTACTATCGTCTACCATGTACTACTCCACCTTCTTGAAATGCAGAAATACCGCCAGATATAATTTCTTCTGCTTTATTATTGCCTTTTAAGTTCAACATTTTTACGCCCCCGAAAATTTCTCCCTCAGGTGTTCTTATAACAGTATTTAGAAGATTTGCACCTGTTTTCTTAGATGCGTTAGATAGTGCTTTATTAAGTATAGGTCCATACGCACCAATGTTACCATTATAATCTCTTCCGCCTGGACTTAAACTACGGTTTTTAATCTTTGGATTAGAAAATGCCACGCCATCATATTTACCATCTTTTGCAATTCTTACTAAATATTTAGCAACAAATTCCATGTATTCTTGTGAATTTTGAAAAGGGCCTTCTGGAATACTTCCACCAATATTTCCTGCAGCATCTTTAGATTCTTGTAACATTTGTCTTATCTTACCACGCTCTTCCCCTAACTTTTTTAATGCCGGCGAACGTGGATTAGTTGCCAATAAATTTTCTATTTTAAGATTAATTAAATCTAATTGTTGTTTATTTGCTGCTAAGTCTGGAGGTAGAGGTAAATCTTCACGTCTTGCGTATCCTTCTCTATCACCAAGTTTTTTTCCTGCTGCTTTAGATTCACGTATTGCACGTTGAATAGGTTGGTGCATATCTGACTGTATTTCTTCTACAAATAAAATTCTTCTACCAAATTCATCTGTTCTATCAGAAACACGTGCGTGCACGAAAGCATTTTCTCGTTGGGGTTTGGTTAAATTAAAACTATGTGCATACTCATAAGTAGGTTCGTTTTGACGAAGTTTTCCTGGCTTATATTTAAACATAAACTCGCGGTAATTATCACCACCCGGTAATGTTTGTTGTCCAGCATGTGCTGGTTTTAATGCATAGTCTTTTTTAGTTAAATTAATTCCACGGCTTCCTACAGCAGAAGATAAAGCAGTTAAAGGTTCTCTTATGGCAAAAGGCACATTAGCAGAAAAATCTAAGCCTTGTTCCATGGCCCCTTTTATTCCAAACGTTCTTTCCATGTATTTATTAACATTAGTTACTATTTTATCTAAATTTCCTTGTGCGAGCTTACCATCTTGAATAACAGTTGGTAAACTGTTCTGTAAATATGCAATTAAACCTCCAACACGTGGATCTTTTGTCTCCGGGTCTATTTTTCTAACATTTTTGTATAAACTATTTAAAATACTCTCTGGTCCAGGTGTTCCTAAGGCAATAACGTCAAATTTAGGTGCTATTTCATCAAATTCTTTGACTAAATCACCTTTTGTAAACGATTTATTACCTGCATTAACTAAAAAATTGCCCAGCGACGTGTCCCGCATCTCTGAAGACTTAATATTTCGTGATTTTAGGTAGGATAACCACTGGTTAGCGCCCATTTTCTCTTGTGGAGCTTGAATAATGGCGTCACGCGACGCGAAAAAGAGTGCTCCAGTGTCTTCTGCGGGTGGTTGTGTGCCTGTTTTGCCTACTTTATACGAATCAGCTAATGGATCGTTACGTAAAAAATCTCTAGCCGCTTTTTCGCTTTTAAAATCTTTTATTGGTAACCCAGCTTCATCAAAAACACTGTAATACGTTGATCCAGATTTAACAATTTTAGCTTTTTCTAAATTAAGTTTTGTTGTTGATCCTTTACCTTTCGGTGCTGCTATCTTTGGTTTGTACTGGCTTATGTTACGTAGTACTTTTGGTAGAAGGGCTTTAGTTACCATTACCTACCTCCTGATGACCTGGGTCCTGGGACCGAGGATTTTTTATAAGGGTAATTTGTTGTCGCACTGTATTTATCTTTTAAATAATTATCTAATTTCATTTGTCTAATATTTTTAGGACTGTTCATTGGATTAGTTCCTTTAAATTTTGTATCGGTTAACATCTTTAATTGTTTAGGACTTAATAGTTGTGCCATTCGTTGTAATGCTTTACTTCCTAACATAGACGCAAGTCCTCCAAGGTTAAAGTTATATTTTGAACCTTTGTTTTTCATATAAGGAGCAATAGTTCTATAGTAATCTCCATAGTTATCACGTCCACGGTCGGACCACCACTGTCCTTGTCCTATTGAAACAGCTTCCTTACTATCTTTAGGGACAAGATTTCCATCTTTATCTTTTCTAAACATTTTAGAAGGTTGATCAAAACCTAATTTACTTTTATGAGTCTTAGCATTAAGTAACTCTGGCTTGTACCCTCTAAGAAAATAATCATCAGGCATGTCATTATAAAGTCTAGCCATGTTATCATATAGGCCTCCAAAATATTTCATTTTATTTTTAGAACTATCATACATCATGGATTCTAAACCAAGTTTTCGCATGTCACGCGTTATGTTTTTAACTTTAGAATCTATAGCCTCTTGTGCCATTAAAAAATTTCCTTTAGATATTTTACCGTCTTTGTATTGTTTAATTAAATCATATTTTCCAACATTTGCTTTAGCGTCAAAAGGAGCATTCATTATATTATCTAATTGTGATTCATAATATCTGTGATAGCTTTTGTTTCTAAAGCCTGTTGATAAAAAACTAGGTTTACTTACATAAGGTAAAAAAGATTCAGGAAGATTAGCTCTACTTTGAAACATTCTTTTATCGTCCATGTAAGGATGATTGGCATCTATAGCATTTTTTTTAAGTACTTGGTATTTTAATTCTTTACCCCCAGATTTATAGGGCTCGTACATATCTTTATTTAAAGGCCCAATAACAGGTACCTCAGGATTTTCCCTGCTTGTAAAAATACTTGCTATACCTCTTTTCTTATCCTTTACGTCTCCAACTTTTTTTATACCTTTTAAAACTTCTATATCATTTGTTGTATAATAAACATCATCACTTAAAAATTTTGCTTTTGTAACTGGATCATTAAAAATATTTTTTTTACCTACAGTAAATTGATTAAGTCCTCTAGGGTCATTGTAATTTATTAATCCTGTTGAATCGTCAGTAAAATATCCTCTATTGTTTGCCATGTTAATTTGGCGTTGATTTGTTTGTGGAGTGTATCTATTATCAACAAAAGGACCAAAAAAATTACTAAAAGTATTTCCAGCTTTATTACTTGCGTTTGCAATAGAACCTGTTGATGCTTGGTTTAATGGAGGTCTTCTAAAAACAGTGCTAACTGCTTTTCCTAATAACTCACCTTTTCTTTTAGACATTATCGATCACTAGTAATGGCGTCAGATAGTCCTAAAATTCCTCCTCCTTGAATTACTGATCTTGAAGCTGGAGCAGTTAAAAAAGGTACAGTGAAACTATATTTCGCGCCATCTTTTCCGCTTCTAAGAGGAAAATCTGGTATTCTTTTACCTGTGCTTAAAGGATATAATTGTCCTACGGTGTTATTTATGTATTTATTAGCTTTTAAAGCATTACCGGCTGTTCGTGCAGTAGTTCCATAACCAAATAAAGATCCTAAAAGATCCATTGTAGTATCTTCTCCGTAAAACTCTCTTCCTTCATCTGTTGCGTATTCAAAAGGCTCATATCTTTCATCAAATAAATCAGTAAATAATCCTAAATCATAATTTGGCTGTTCATTCATAAGCATGGATTCAGCTAATTGATCTGATACGCCTAAAGAATTAGCTATGCTTTCAACACCTCTATCAACATATCCTGATGTAAAATCATCTACAATTGAGTCATAAATTCTATCTGCAGCTGGTGCAAAAACACTTTCATTATATTTATTTATAAGAGCATTAGTGAATTCAGTTTCATCATTATATTTTCTTCCTTCAAAAGGTTGATCCATAGTAAATAAATTATCGTTTCTGTAATCATCAAAACTTTGAATTTGAGGAAGAATAACTTGATCTCTAAATTGATCAGCTCCAAAATCATCTTGAACTGAAAATCCTTTTCCTCTTAAATAATTTTGAAAACTAGTATTTCCAAATATAGCATCTGGATCAGAAAAGTCATAAAAACTTGTGGGTCCATCATAAAGTTCATTTGCTTGATGGTAGGCAGCTCTTTCTTGGTCATAAATGTCATCAAAATTTGCAAAGGGATTATAATTTCTATTAAGATTATATAATGTATCGCCTAAACCAACTCCAGAACCTCTATTACTTAAAAATTCATTACCAGTGATAGATCCTGCTGCTTGACTAAGCGCTTCAGGCACTAATTGAAAAATGTCACCAATTTGTTCTGCGCTTCCAGCTAAAGAATTTCCAATGTAACGAAGTGTATCTTGATTATAATCTATAGGAAGTTGACCCTTACTATACATATCATTTCTGGCGTCTTGAAATCTATTGTATTTTGTACCAGTGTTTTGAAGTGCACTACCAGCATCACGAAAAAATTGTTCGATGCCTCCACGGCCTTCGTTATTAATCCCTGGTTGGCGGTCCGAGGGCCTGAATTGTCTATCTATCTCTCTTAAATTTACCATTAGTAATACGATCTCCTCCTACCGCTATCAATTGGCTCTTCTTCAAAGTCATCTTTTAACGTAACATGGTAGCCTTGTCTATATTTCATTAAGGCTTGCGTGGTCGAATCCACGTAGTCATCATTATCACCGAAGGGAAAAGCTGCACACTCTTCTATGACTTCTTCAGCGAAATCTTTTTTGGGCGCCCAAACGGCTCCTGCTTCGAATAGTGGAGCCACGCTGTTTACCCTCGTATGTTTGTCATTTCCTTTTGAGGGTGTAAAATTTATAACAGGTATTCCCATCTTTTGCAACTCATGAGTTAAAGGCATACCAGAAGCCTTGGCTTCTATGATAACCATCTCTGGTTCCCAGTACTTGTATTGTTCCATTGCTTCTGCTTTTAGTTCAGGAAAGTTCCAACGATCACGTTTAGCATCCAACAAAATTAATGCTTTTCCACTGCCATCTTCCGGCTCAAATACACCCCACGTTGTTATTGCACTAAAGTCGGCAGACTCTTTTTTTGAAAATGCTGTATCATATGATTGTATAATAAACTCTAAATTAGGAATACTTTCGGATTCCCACTCACGCCACCACTCACGTTTTATAAGTGCACCTTCCTCGGATGTAGGTTGCTGCATCCATTGTGCATTCCATTTAGTTAATGGTATGGAAGCTTTGACTGATTCTAAACCATCCATGGTCCAAAAATTACCCCACATAGGTTTGTCATTTATAACAGCTGGAAACTCGACAACTTCCCATTGATCAGCAGCTTCGCTTTTACTTTGGGCCTCGAGTAATTTTCCAGTAAGATCTTTTACTGACCAACGCGTCATGACTAACACGATAGCGCCGCCAGGTTGTAAACGTTGACGTGGACCAGAAGTATACCACTCATAATG
>Ga0208919_1001062_pt1 | contig 16527 bp, 12 predicted proteins | sample 4_EtaG_FD_184076 | JGI IMG/M metagenome (GOLD analysis project Ga0208919, IMG submission 184076) | Marine viral communities from the Subarctic Pacific Ocean - 4_ETSP_OMZ_AT15127 metaG (SPAdes) (version 3) | ecosystem: Environmental > Aquatic > Marine > Oceanic | place: Pacific Ocean | collected...
AGACCGTAATTTTGTTGGTGGTGGTACAGATAAGATCCCAGGTTGGAGTAAAGAGCAGATTGATAGTTATGTTACAAAAGAGGGGGAATTCCCTTTTCGTATATCAAAAGAACAGTTTCTTTCATTAAATGAAAACCAACAGAAAAAAGTTACTAGAGATGCAAAGAATTTAAGTGAGCAAAACATAAGACGGGGAACAGAACAAGTTTTATTGAAAGATGGGATGCGTGCATATAAACACCCACTTCGTCTTAAATCAAAAGGTGAAGGCCCTCAATTCTTTCCCTCTTTTGCATTTAATGCTAATGAGTTAGGACAAGAATTTGCTAAGTATCTAGACCCTAATCAAAATGCAGGCCTGGATGCAGAAGGCCTAGCTACAAAAAAAGCAATAATAGATTTGTATGGTGATCCGGGACCTTGGAATAGTTCAGGAAAAGTTCAAAAAATACAAGCAAAAGCTCTTGCAGAAAAGTTTGCAGCTAACCCAGAGAAGTTTGAAGAGTTTGGAGAAGACCCAATAGCTTTTGCTAGAAACAACCCAAATTTTTTAAGTGGTAAGACAGGACCTAAAATAGATCCTTTAGGTATAGCCTCTATAACAGGCGAAAGTATTAAAGGGGCTGAGTCAATCCCTTCTGATATTCCTACTACCTTAAAAGGAGCTAGGGAATGGTTTTCTGATGAAAAAAATGTAGACTTCTTAAGAAACCTAGACCCAAAAGCTACGGAAGCTGTGCAAAGCTTGTTGGAAGAAAAACAAATAAATAGCAAAGCCGACCTTATAAAGGCTGTTCAGAATAATATAATAAATGACGTGCAATTTAAACAAGCTGCACTTTTAATTGCATATTCTTATAATGGTGGAACCAATGTAACAGATTCATTAAACCTGTATCAGTCAATGGTTAATGATATGCAAACCGGCAACCCGGGTACAACAACAGACGATGTACGTAAGACGGACATTAGCGCAAGAGATTTAGCTCATAGAATTAATAAATTCCACACAGAACAAGCAAACACCTTCACGACAGAGTTAAAAGAGTTAAATGATGCAGCAGTAGTTCCAGGCTTCACTACAGGCTCTAAAAAATTAGACTATAGCACTGACAATGCAGTGTTTATATCAAAACTTAAACCAGCAATGACTACTTTCCTTAGAGTTATTAGATCAGGTGGAGCGGGAATGGATCCGGCTGTATACAGGGAACAGTTAGAGCTTATGGACGGAGTTATGGCAAAATCTATAGATGACGAGATTGGAGATAGTTCAGAAGGGTTAGTTGATTGGATTGGAGATCTTTTCCTTAGAGGGCAAAGAACAGAAACATTAGGTGGAGATTTTGCCAATTTTCACATTGTTTATGATCAAACAAAGAAAAATAAAAATGGTGACCCATTACCAATTCGTATTCAATTTACTAACACAAGGGGTAAGTACCAATTACCAGCTGATGAAAGTATGAGTTGGGAGGATTTTACTGCAAAAGTTGGTAATCCTGAAGTTGCAAATTATATAGAAGCACGAGTAAGAGGGAGCTAAGAAGTGGCTAAGAGAATACCACTGGCTTATAGACAGAGAGTTGGTCAAGAAGCAGATTATGAAGTACCCGGTGCTTATAGAGAACAAGCTTCTCCTGTAGCAGAAGTAAAAGACCCAATAAAAATCTTTAAAAGAGGTTTTCAAGCTGGCGGTTATAATGTAGCCGCTAACTTAAACTATTTTGCAGCTATTGCTAATTCAATAAAAGGTGACGAAGCTGCCATGCGTAATAACATTGCGCAAGCTGAAAGAAATGAAAGTTATTCTGGCGCTATTATGGAACCGGTTGAAGATTTTCATCAGTTTCTAGATGAGCCCACTTTCGGGGGTTTTATAAATCAAGTCTCAAGTGCAACTGGACAATTTGGTCCTTCAGCTATTAATAGTTTTATTTCTGGTTTAGCAGGCGCAGGAGCCGGCGCAATTCTTGCGGGCCCTGGAGGTGCTGTTGCCGGCACATTTACAGGATTTGCAGCTGGCGCATTTGCTAAAGGATTAACTGGCACTGTAGCTAAAAAAGAAATAGCCCGAATTGCTAAAAAACGAATGCAAGGTTTGACTTTAAACAAAAATGAAACTGATATATTAGAAGGAGCTTACCAAACCTATAGAAAACAAAAAGGAAGAGCCCTTCACCAAGCAAAAAGGGCAAAGTTTGCAAAACGTGGGGCTGTTGTAGGTGCTGTGAGTCAAGAGTACCCACAAGGTGCTGGTATAGCTTTTGGTACTTTTGCAGAACAAGATATGACTGATCCAGTTCAAGCATTCCAATCTTTAGGGTTAGGTGTGCCTTTTACTGCAGTAGGTGTAGGTGGTGAAGCCTTAGTATTTAGGGGTTTTTTAAACCAGATGAAAAAAGGCAGTGGCAAGGTGCACAAAACTATTTTACAGTCTATGGGTGCTGGAGCTGCTAGATCTTCAAGCGTAGAAGGTCTTACTGAATTATTACAAGAAGAAATAACTGTACAACAAAAGTTTGCAATTGATGATGACTACACTGCAGCTATGGCTAATCTTGATAGGGGGCAAGCCGCATTTATGGGGTTTTTTGGGGGTGCTGGTATTGGTGCCGCGGGTGGTACAGTAGCTGGCATAGCTAGTGGCCCAAGTAAAGTTCTCAATAAAGCTAGGGAGAATGTAAAAGAAGTCTATCGCGAGGCTAAATTAAAAGAGTGGTATAAAGAACGCTACGGCGAAAATGAACCGGGCACCGTGTATACAGAACCAGAAGCTTGGTTAGAAGCACAACTAGAAGCTATGCTAAACCCCGCTAACAATAAAGAAGCGGTGTATGTAGATCCCGATAGTTTCAACCAGCTTGCCCAGTTGTTAAAAAACAAACCAGAACTAGGAGAAAGACTAGTAAATGCGGGCGTTACTCAACACGTAGCCGGAGATAAACAAGCCAGTAAGTCTATGGGTATGTTGCTTAGCACAAACCCAGAACTTTTAGAAATCTTTGAAAAACAAACTGAAGGCGAAAATTTATATGACACAAATGTTTTAGATAATACACTAGTTGAGCTTTTAGGTTATTCCCATAATAGAGATAAAGCTGGAGGTTTAGTTGTAGAAGTACTGAATGATAATAATGTACCAGTTTGGTATCAAAATACAAACATACAAGATGAAGAATCAACAAAAGAAGCAGCTGTAAAAATATTTGGACCAGATGCGAACGTTGTTACTAAACCGGTAGAACAACATATTGAAGAACGAAACAAGGCTATTACTCCCATACAAAAAGAACTTTTTGAGGATGCAGAACAGCAACCTAAAAGACGTAGTATGGATCTTGAGGACCAACAAACTGCTAAAGAAGATGAAGCATTAATTGCTAGGTATCAAGGGCTTTTAAAAGAAGCAAGAGCAGCAGGCGGAATAGAAAACCTATCTCCAGAAAAACAACAGACTTTAAGACAAGACTTTCTAGCTATTGAACGTATTAGACAAGGAGGAAGTGGTACTCAAGAAGCAGCTCCAGAAGGCCAACTTCAACAAGAATTAGAAGGTATAGCTTCTCAAGAAGAGCAAATTGATGAATTAGATTTAGCAGCTCTTGATGATCGAATGGCATCTTTTGCAGCTGATGCAATGGGAACAACTTCTTTTGAGTCTGAGTTAGTAACAGATGAACCGGGTTCCAAAGAAGACCCAATTAAATCTGCAAAACATGAATCTCAAAACGCAGAAAAAAGAGCTGCAGCACTTGGTTGGAAAGCTAACGACCCAACACTAGCAAAAAGCCAGACAGAAAATAGTGGGGGAAAGGGTATAACAGAAGTAGAAGCTTATGAAGAAGCCAAAGAAAATGCTTTAGTTTATGTATTTGGGTTTCAACCTGAACTTGTTGATAATATAAAAGCTAATATTTATTCTGGCGCTCTTCTTAAAAATTTTGCAAAAAGATCTAAAGAAGCGGGGCAGGCTTTTTACTTTGATATTATTGAAGTAGGGCAAGATGAAGATGGCACTCCTCGCCATGGCATGCTTAAGTACACCTTACCAGGTGAGTTAGATATGGATGTAGAAGTTGCACATTGGGTAAAAGAAGCAAAAACTACAGCCAGAAAGTATAAAGGTTCACCTTGGACAGTTTTAACTCCAGCAAATAAAGAAAAAGGAGAAGCTGCTCAACCTATAGACATGCCAAGGCTTACTAACTTTGGTCGTGGATATAACAATAGAACCAAAGCCCAAGTGAGTGCTACCGGTGATTTAGAAACTGCTAACCAAGGCTTTCAAATAGCTGCAGCAGAGGCTTTAGTATTAGGATATGAGCTCTTTTGGAATGGTAAACCTATAGCAGAACTAACTGCAGAAGAAGAAGCAGAAGCGGTTGTTTATACAAAAGGCCGAGGGGACCAACAATTTTCTATGACAGAACTAGCTGCGGAACGTGGCGAGTTTTCTGACATAAGTACTGAATTACAAACCCGTATACAAAACCTTGAAAACGCTCCCGAAGAAATAGCTAAACGAGAAAAAAAGTTAGCAACTTCTAACAGTCTTTCTGAAGAACAAAGAGCTAAAATAGAAGCAGAAATAAAAGACTTACAAAATCCAAGAAAGCCATATGAAAGTATTGAACAAGAAATTGCAGCTAAAAGAGTTGCATTAAAAACAGAAGAGGAAGGTACTGCTGCGGAAAGGAATTTAAGTAGGCAACAACTAGCTGGAACTGCTACACAACCCTTAAACCCGGATGAGTTTATAGCTACGGGTGGAGAAAGTGGTGCTGCTGGTGGTACTACTGGCCAGTCTGCTACTGTTCCCGTAAATCAAGATGCTAATCAAGAGCGTACAAGAGAAATAATTAGACGAAACCAAGGCAAAATAAATAGGGTTATACGAGAAAACGCTGACGGACTTGGAAAAATGTACACCAATATTTTAGCTTTAATTTCTGCACGAGAAGTTACTTTAAATGACACCATGGCGCCTCAAGCAGATAAAACACAAGCCCAACAAGAAATTAATGATTTAACCAAAGAAAAAGAAAGATTAGAAAAAGAATTAGGCATTGCTGGAAATTTAAAATTTATAAGACAGTTAGAAACACAAGGCAGCTATGATCCTGTATTAGCACAAAGAGCAATTCCAGCATTAGATACAAGAGAAAAGACAGTAGCTCTAGATTCCACAGATGTAGGTGATGCAAGAGTTGCAGACGAGTTTAAAAACAGACCTAAAGACCCTTTACGACCTGAAACTACTAGAAGAGACCCTGTATCTTTTTTATCAAAAACAATTTTAAAGGCTTTTAAAGACACTAAGTTCTTACCTACCATTATGAATATTGTTAGGAACGATTTTAAAAACAAACGTGATATTTATGTCTTTACTACTGATGATGTTGTTACTTTTAATGATGTAGGAAACACCCAAGTCTTAAATGCAATTATGGAGGAGCAAGAGTTTATACGTCAGGGTAATGCTGGTGGTAGAATTATTAGTTACCGATTTGGTTCAGATGGCGCAGATTTTATAATCATTGATGCTAAAAAAGGCGCAAGCGCTGAAGCAGAAGGAAAAGCTGCTATTTCTCTTATGCACGAGTTAGGCCACTCTATTTTAGAACAAGAGTTTTCTATGAGTCTAAAGAAAAATAGCAGTGCTTATAAGTTACTTGTAGCAAATTTTAAGAAGTTTGAACTAGAGCAGGATTTAAACTTTCCTGGTATGGAAGGTTCAGAACCTAAAGACATAGCAGCTAGGTTTGAAGAACATGGTGCTAACCAAATTGCTAAATTTTTAATTGATGAAACCGCAAAAGCAACTGACGGTGGAGAAGCTATTTACAAAAGAATAGCTGCAAAACTAAGAGCTTTCTTTAAAAAGATGTCTCAATCCTTTAGAAATAGATTTAAAGTAGATCCGGCTTTTGATGACTATATAACAAAACTTATTTCTGATAGAAAACGTGGATTGGGTAACCCACAACGTACACCAAACCGAATGTTTAATGAGGCAATTATAAGAAGTATTGTTATTGATGAGCTACCAAAAATATCTAAAAATGCAGGGTCAAAACCTGCAGTAGAAAGATTAGCAAGAATAGCAAAAAAACTAGCTGAATCTGAATCTAAGACAGCAAAATGGGTTAGAAAAGCGCTTGGCGTAGGTAAAGAAATATCTTATACAGCTGATAACATGCTTAGGGGGCTTGGGCCTATAGGTGTACAAATAGCAAATATTCTATATTCTCAGTCACAAACAACTACTGAGTTAGGTTGGAGTAAAGCTAAACAACAAAAAATATATGAGTACACAAACAAAATAGCTCGTATTTTAGGTTTTGAAGAACTAAGCCAAGTTACTGATGAAGCCATGGAGATTTTGTATGAAGCAGAAGATGGAAGAATAAACACTGATAAACTAAGTCCTAAAGCCCGTGAAATTAGAGAGTTTTTATTAAAAATATATGACGAAGAAAACTTTCAAGAACATGCAGGGATTAACTTTAAAATGAGCAATTATTTTCCGCGTTCTGTTGCTTTACAGAACATACAAAATAGCACTGTAATACAAGATAAAGTTGTTGCTTTGATGGTAGAGTTTAACAAAGGTAAAAAGTTTACAAACATATTACGCGATGACATGGGAATGGAAGTGGGGAGAGAAGAGTTTACTGTTACCCCTAAAGTTGCAAGAGAAATGGTAAACCTTCTTATATCTGATCCTGAAAATACTAATATAGATCTTTACAGTGAGGCTGGAAAATTTGCATTGGGGCTTTCTAAAAGTAGATCTGATGTATTTAGAAACATCCCTACTACAGAATTAAGAAACGCCGTAGATGAACGGGGCAACTCGGCGTTAGTAAACCCAGCACAAGCTTTGCGTAATTATGTAACTTCTACAATCAAACGAGCTGAACTAAACAAAAGGGGCGGGGCTAAACGTATACAAGAGTTAATAGATCAGCTTCCTACTGAAAAAGACAAAGAGATTGCTACAAGCATGGTGCTAGCTTCTTTGGGTAAGATTAACCCAGAGTTATTTGTAAAATACCCTAAATTAAAAACTATTAATAGTTGGGCTTTAACATCAAACATTTTTAGTTTGTTGGCTTTAACAGTGTTTGCATCTTTTCCTGATGTAGCAGGACCCGTGCTTAGGTCTAAAGAACTACCCAAGTTAAGAGAAACGGCAAAAATATTTTACAATGCTTTAAAAGGGGATGAAGAAGCTGTGCGATTGGCCTATGACATAGGGGCTATTAGCACCGATGCAATTAACCTGATGTTTGTTAATGCTGGTGAAATGGACTATATGACCGAAGGTTCTAAACGTGCGAATGAAATTTTCTTTAAGTACACACTAACAGAATGGTTCACTAAATTTACTAGAATTTTTGCTGCTGGTATGGGTAAAAGTTTTATTATTGAACATGGCAGAAGGGCGCAACAAGGAGATAAACGTTCTATTAGGTATTTAGAAGAACTAGAACTAACATGGCAGGACGTTGCAGACTGGAATGCTGGTGAACAATCACTTGAAACCACTGCTGGCAAAAAAGTAAAAGTTGCTATTTATAGGTTTGTAGATGAGTCAATCGTAAGACCAAATGCTTCTGAAAGACCCGCTATTGCTTCTGACCCTAGATTTGCTTTAGTTTGGCAACTAAAAGCATTCTTCTACTCTTATGGTAAAGTTGTTATTGGTGGTATGGGCCGAGAAATGAACTCAAGACGAGAAGCAGGAGAATCTATGTCTCAATCTGCAGCACCGTTGCTTTTAGCTGCGGCTACTTTGATTCCGTTGACTATGCTAGGATTTGATTTGCGAGAAAGATTTAAAGGTGGATTAGCTTGGGCACTCCCCGGTGTTGATTCCACTCAGAAAAATTATAGAAAATCTTTAGACATGGACTGGGGACAATACTCTATGGAGATATTAGATAGAAGTGGAGCTTTAGGTCCATTTTTATTAATGTTGCCTTTAATTTCGGGTAAAACATATGGAGACCCTTTCTGGGTAGGTCCACTGGGCCCAACATTTGAAAAAATATGGGATCTCCCACAAGGCAAACTACACATAGATGATTTTATACCGGGCTACAATCAAGTAGGTGGGTTTGACAGAAAAAATTAGGTATACTAAGAGGTAATTTATGGCATATTCAGATACATTAAAATTAGTGGTAGGAGATACTCTTCCCCAACTAAACTTCACATTAAAAGACAGTAATGCTGCGGCGTCTGGCTACACATTAGATGCTGATGATAGTACTACATGGGAAGCTGTTAATTTAACAAGTGGAGTAGTTAAACTTAGAATTAGAGAAGTTGGAAAAACTACTGTTCTTTCTACTATTACAGCTTCATTAACCTCTGCTTCAAATGGACAATGTGCTATTAGTTTTCCTTCTGGAACTTGGACGGCAGCAGGAACTTTTGAGGGCGAATTAGAATACACTACTTCTGGTGGTGGTATTCAAACCGTACAAGATTTCATTAAGTTCAAAGTTAGAGAAGACTTTGATTAATGGCCTTCAAGCAAACATTAAGTTATGTTGATCTAAAATCAACTCTTACATTTACAGATATCAATGGTATCGTACAGTATGTAAATTTGTCGGCTGTAGATGTAATACTAGATGCTTATTCTAAAGATTTATTCTTTCTTGTAGGGCATCCAAACGCAGAAACAGTCACTATTTCAGAGTCTGTGGCTATTACAAGTTTTGCTAAAGCACTAGGAGATACAGCTACTTTAGAAGAACAGGCTGCATTGGCCTTTACTTTAGCTACTCAAACAGAATCTGTATCTGTAAGTGAAAGTTTTAGTAAAGTAGTAAGTTTTGTAAGAGCCTTTGCTGATTCGGTTAGTTTAGCTGATACAGCAAGCAATGATGACCCATTAACAACAGATTGGTCAACGGGAATCACTCATGCTGCTACATTAAGTGATGCATCCTCTTTCTCCTTTGCTTTTGGGACACAAACTGATTCTGTAGCTACATCAGATTCGCTTATATCTGGTTTTGCAAAAGCCTTGGCTGAAACACCGGCTGTTTCAGAAACCTTGGCATATAGTTTTAGTACATCTGCTTCAGATAGTGCTACAATGTCTGAGTCGATAACTGTTTTATATGTATCTGGTGCAAACAGTGTATTGAACACGTCGGCTTTAAACACTTTTGAACTTAATTCGTAGGAGAAAATATGATTAATGATAATTTTAATCTAAAAGGTAAAGTAGAAGTTCGTCTTAATGATGAAGTTGTACGCGAAATTGATAACTTAGTTGTTACCGCTGGTAAAGGCTTTGTGGCTTCAAGTATGATAAAAACAACTTCAAACAGCCCAGCAGCGATGACACACATGGCTATCGGATCTAACACAACTAACCCAGCAGCTGGTGATACTGCGTTAGGAACTGAACTTGGTAGGGTAGCCCTTACAAGTGGTACGGTTTCTGGTGCTGTAGTAACTTATGTAGCTACCTTCCCAGCGGGTACAGGAACAGGCGCAGTAGTAGAAGCAGGTATTTTAAATGCTTCTTCTGGTGGTACTTTGTTATGTCACACTGAGTTTGATGTAGTTAATAAGGGTTCAGCTGACGCTATTACGATCACTTGGACTGTAACCGTTAGTTAATTTTTAGGAGTTTTTTAAATGGCGAGTATTAAATATACTAACAATGCCACAACAACTCTTTCAGCAGACATAAACAATAGTGTAACTAGTGCTAGTGTAGCTGATGGATCTGTATTCCCTTCCCTAAGTGCAGGCGAGCACTTTTATTGCACCTTTGATGACGACACTAATACAGAGATTGTAAAAGTTACTGCCCGTAGTAGTAATACTTTAACAATTGTAAGAGCCCAAGATAATACTTCTGCAAGAGCTTTTAGTTCTGGAGACAAAGCTGAATTAAGATTAACAGCCGTTGTTCTTGAAGAGGTAAGAGATAATATAAATGCGACGGCAAATAATTCTACTGACGAAACTGTTTACCCCGTTTTCGTAGATGGAGCGACAGGCACCCAAGGTTTAGAAACAGATACAGGTTTTACTTATAATCCTTCAAGTGGATTACTTACTATTTCAGGTGAGCTTGACGCAGGCTCATTAGACATAAGTGGTGGTGCAGATATAGATGGGACATTAGAAGCCGATGCTTATACGGTAGACGGAACAGCTTTAAATGAATATATAGCTGATACAGTCGGCGCTATGGTTGGCTCTAATACAGAGACAAATATTACAGTTACTTATGAAGATGGAGATAATACTCTAGACTTTGTTATAGGAACACTTAATCAAGACACGACAGGTACAGCAGCAATTGCAACAAGCATTACAGCTTCTGCTAATAACTCTACAGATGAAACGGTTTACCCTGTCTTCGTAGATGGTGCAACAGGTACTCAAGGCTTAGAGACAGATACTGGTTTTACTTATAATCCATCTAGTGGTTTATTGACTATTGCAGGTGAATTAGATGCTGGTTCTCTAGATGTTTCAGGTAATGCAGATATTGATGGTACGTTAGAAGCTGATGCTATTACTGTAAATGGCGTAACTCTTGCAGAAACTATAGCCGATACAGTTGGTGCAATGGTATCAAGTAATACTGAAACAAATATTACAGTTACTTACGAAGATGGGGATAATACTCTAGACTTTGTAATTGGCACATTAAACCAAGATACTTCAGGAACTGCTGCAATTGCAACAAGCGTAACTGCTTCTGCTAACAATTCAACTGATGAAACTGTTTATCCAACCTTTGTAGATGGGGCAACAGGTACACAAGGAATAGAAACAGATACTGGACTTACTTATAATCCAAGTTCAGGAATATTAACTACTACACAGCTTACAGGTAATGTTGTAGGTAATGTAACTGGTAATGTAACAGGAAACACTTCAGGTACGGCGGCCACAGTCACAACTGCTGCACAATCAAATATAACTTCATTAGGAACTTTAACAACTTTAACAGTTGATAACGTTATTATTAATGGTACAACTATTGGACATACATCAGATACTGATTTAATGACAGTAGCAGATGGTGTATTAACAGTAGCAGGAGAAGTTGATGCAACAAGTTTAGATATATCGGGCGATGCAGATATAGATGGAACTTTAGAAGCTGATGCTTATACGGTAGATGGCACAGCATTAAACGAATATATTGCAGATACTGTAGGAGCTATGGTTGGTTCAAATACTGAATCAGGTATAACCGTAGCTTATCAAGATGGCGATAATACTTTAGATTTTACAGTAGGAACACTTAATCAAAATACAACAGGTTCAGCAGCTACTTTAACAACTGCTAGAACTATTGGTGGGGTAAGTTTTGATGGCTCTGCTAATATTACACCAACAACTTTTGCAACAGCATCTTTTTCAGGTGTTGTTACAGCAGCCACTTCAGCAAAAATCACACAAGTTGCAATCACCTCAAGCTCTAACGCAGTAGCTTGGGATTCTGCAGCGGCAGCAAACGCATATCATGTTACTACCGAGAATACGACCTTTTCAGCCCCTAGTAATGCAGTAGAAGGGGCTATTATATCTGTAGAGTTAGCACAAGGTGGTACTGCTCGTACAATAGCATGGAACACGGTCTTTGAATTTGCAGCATCAACCGCACCTACGGTTACAGCAACGGCTTCAAAGACTGACATCTTCTCATTTAGATACAATGGATCTGTGTGGCAAGAAATAGGCAGAGTCCAGAATATGGCCCAGACCTAAAATGGAGGTCCTACAAAGAACAGCGAATAGAGGTAGTGTATCTACTGGTCCTTATGAAATTGATAATTCTTGTAAGTATCAAAATCCTGAAAGGATGCAATTAGCAAATGCAACCATAGGAACGCCAACAAGCACTCAAATAGCTACACTATCTTTTTGGGTTAAAAGAACTAGATTACAACCTAGCGGTAATCATATTGTTTGGATAGGAAATGCGGGTGGTGTATCTACTTTTGCAGGTTTTAATGATGACTGCTTAAGGTGGATTTCAGATGTAAGTAATGCAGGTATCTTTAAATCAAATGCTGTTTTTCGTGACTGTTCGGCTTGGTATCACATTGTATGGGCGTTTGATACAACACAAGGCACAGAAGCAGATAGAGTAAAAGCCTATGTAAATGGTGTGCAAGTAACAAGTTGGTCAACAGCAACTTATCCAAATCAAAATAATGTTATTGGAATATATGAAACAAATATGAATCATTGGTTAGGTTGGGAAGATGCACAATGTCAAGAGGGTTATTATACTGAAGTATATTTAATAGATGGTCAGCAATTAGCACCTACAGCATTTGGTGAGTTTGATAGTGATACAGGTATTTGGATCCCTAAAGCATATACAGGAACATTTGGTGATGCGGGTTATCATATTGATATGGAAGATAGTTCTGCTTTAGGTGCAGATGTAAGTGGGAATAGTAATAATTTTAGTTTATATGGTATAGATTCTACTAATCAAGCGACTGATACACCTACTAATAACTTTTGCACTCTTAATCCTTTAGTTAATTTTAAATATGGAACTAATGCTGGTGGAATGACTGATGGGGCTACAGTATTTGGTGATGATACAGGTGGTGGTGTTGGTGGTGCTTTTGGTACTTTTGGAGTAACAGCAGGTAAATGGTATTGGGAAATGAAACTCACACAACAAGTTGCACATTATCCCGGTATTAGTGCTGTTGATGATGGAGATAATGTTTACGCATCATCAGACCCACAAGAAATAAATTCTACTTTTAACTATAATATATCAGCAGCAAGGAGAGAGTATGTAAATGGTGGTTCTCTAACTTATGGTTCGCTTGATGAGATGTCAGACTTTCATAGTGCAGGAGATATAATAGGTATAGCATTAAACATGGACGATAATCAAATTAGTATTTATGGTAATGGGACACTACAAAGTGGCATTGCTAATTCATCTATTTTTGATGCCGCAAACAAAATGTGTGTGCCTTTTCATGGCACTATAAATGATGAAGTGCAGTATAACTTTGGTGGTTATTCCGTTTGGACACCATCAAGTGTAGCAAATGATGAGAACGGATATGGTTCATTTGAATACGCCCCACCGTCAGGTTACTACGCATTATGTACCAAGAATTTAAGTGAGTTCGGAGGATAAATGGCAGACTATACAACAATAGACGACCCTTCAGCACATTTTCAGACTATTATGTGGGTTGGGAACGGAAGTGCCGATCAAACAAAAACTTGGGGTGGTAATTCAGATTTACAAGCTGATTTACTTTGGGGTAAATGTGCAAGTGAAGATACTCCTCATTATCTAAATGATACCAGTAGAGGGATTACAGTAAATATGCATCCTAATACAACAAATATAGACGCAACAGATTCAAATGTTTTTACATCTGTTAGTACAAATAGTTTTGTAGTAGGTTCAGATGCTGATATTAATGGTTCTTCAAGAGAAAATATAGTTTGGGGTTGGAAAGCCAATGGTGGTACTACTAGCTCTAACACAGATGGAGATTTAACAACTACAGTACAAGTAAATTCAACAGCTAAGTTTAGTATTTTTACATACACAGGAATTGACCCTATTGAACCTTTAGATATAGGACATGGATTAGGTGCTGTGCCTGAGTTTTGGTTTATTAAAAGTAGGTCAATATCAGGAAAAAATTGGGGTCTTTATCATAAAGATATGGCAGCTACTCCACAAAATAATTATATAAGAATAAACTCAACTAATGGAGTTGCAGCAGCTTCTACTTGGTGGAGAAATGAAGCGCCAACTAGCACAATAATAAAAACAGGCGAACAAGATGATCTTAATAGAGCAAATGCTACTTTTGTTGGATATGCTTGGATAGGAGTGCAAGGCTTTAGCAAGTTTGGAGGTTATACAGGTAATGGTCACGATGATGGTCCTTTTATTTATCTAGGATTTACACCTTCTTTAGTTATAATTAAAAGAACAGACTCAGCAGGAAATTGGATTATGCACTCTTTTGATCAAGGAACAAACTCATCTACAGGTGTAGGAGCAGGTAATAATTGGAATTTAAACAATAACGCTTTAGAAGCAAATGATGGCGATAGTCAAAATCAATATGGTGATATAGATATGGTCAGCAATGGTTTTAAAATAAGAAAGGAAACTAATGCATTTGGTGCAACAGATGAAAATGATAGTGGTGGAACTTATATTTATGCAGCATTTGCACATAATCCATTTGTAACCTCAACAAATACAAATAGTATTCCAACAACGGCACAATAGAGGTAAAATAAAAGTTATGTGGGCATTAGTAGAATCGGGCAGTGTAACCCAAATTTACACACGACCTAAACAATTAACATTAGGGGATATACAATATCCTCAAAATATTTTTATGCTTTGGTCATCTTCTGAGCTAGAAGCTATAGGTATTTATGAGGTTGTAATTAACAACACCAATTATAAAGACCCTAAATATTATATTAATACAAACCAATCTTTTGCTTTTGCAAGTGGAACTGTTACAGCAACTTATGGTACAGCTACAGCTAAAGCAATAGCAGATACTTTATACACTGCACAAGACGAAACAGATGGTCTTGGTACAGAAGGTGAAGTTAAAGCTAAAGGTTTAAAGACTATAAAGAAGGAGACTATCAATACACAAGCAGCTGGTAAATTATCACCTACAGATTGGATGGTAGTTAGAGCAACAGAAGGTGGTACAGCAGTACCTAGTTCTATTACAACTCAAAGAGCTGCAGTAAGGACTAAGGCTAACTCTATGTGTACACAGATAGATAACGCTGCAAACGTAGATGCTCTTGCAGCTTTGTATGCTTATACTAATACTGGAACAGAAGAAAACCCAGTATTTACAAGACCTTTAGGTGAATTACCAACAGTAGAATAATTATAACAAGGAGGCGATATGAAATTTGGATTAATTAAAAATATAATAGGTGCAGTAGCACCAACACTAGGATCCGCATTAGGCGGGCCTTTAGGTGGACAAGCGGCCTCGGTAGTTGCACAAGTTCTTGGGTGTGCCCCAGAACCAAAAGCAATTAACCAAGCAATACAAGCTGCAACTCCAGAACAAATGCTTGAGCTTAAAAAAGCTGAAGCTCGGTTTGAAGTTCAAATGAAAGAACTTGAAGTTGATATATTTGCTTTAGAAGTAGAAGATAAGCAAGATGCAAGGTTTAAGTTCAGCAAAGATTGGACAACTAGGATCTTGGGGTTTATTACTATATTTGGCTTTATGTCCTATATATTTTTAGTAACCCTTCAGCCACCAGAACAAAATAGTGAAGCTTTAATTAATTTGGTTCTAGGATATTTAGGTGGTTTAGCTAGTGCGGTTATTTCTTTTTACTTTGGAGCATCCCATATACCAGATAAAGATAAGGAGTAAATCATGGCGGATAATAAACAAGAAATTGATTCAGTCAATTTCGGGGGCGAACAATATTTAATAGAAAACCTTACCCCCAGGGTTTTAGAGCACCTTAACTTATTAATTAAGTTACAGGCACAAATAGCAGATATTGCATTTGACCTAAAAGTTAAACAGAGTGCACAACTGCACATATCTGAAGAGGTAAAAGTTTTTATTAAAGAAGATAAAATTAAACCTAATCCGAAGGTAGAAGAAGATGAGTAAGTGGAAATATTTTTCTGAAAATGAATTAAAGTGTAAACATAGTGGTATTTGCAATATGGATGATGATTTCATGCAAAAACTAGATATAATACGAGAAGAGGTAGGAGTGCCTTTTATAGTAACTAGTGCTTATAGAGATAAAACTCACCCTATTGAAGCCAAAAAAAGCACGCCGGGGGCCCATGCTTCTGGCAAAGCAATCGACATACTAATACGCGGCAAGGACGCTTTAAATTTAATTGAAATAGCCCTTAAACATGGTATTACGGGGTTAGGAGTAAAACAACATGGCGACGGCCGATTCATACATCTTGATACACTTGAAGCACAACCAAGTAGACCTAGACCACATATATGGAGTTACAAGTGATCGACGAAGTATCAAATAGATTAGATAAACTAGAAGGTAAAATTGATAAATTAGCTGATGCTGTTATAGCAATAGCCCGCATTGAAGAAAGAGTAACTACGGTATTAAAACAAAACGATAGATTTATTATGCGTTTGGATAGGCTTGAAGACCGTGTTGAAATGGTTGAACAACACGCTAAACTTCATGAAAAAAGTGTGGGTCAAGGAGAACGTGTTTTTTGGGTTGTGTTTTCAGCAGCTATAGCCGCAATAATGTATACTTTCAGATGATATGGCGTATTTTAAACTCATTCAGTTTGGCGGAATTGCTCCGCAGGTCTCACCTCGATTACTAGAAGATACTCTAGCGCAAACAGCTTCAAACGTTAACTTAGAGAGTCAGCGTTTAACTCCTATAACTGATGATACAGTTATAAATCCTAAATCCGGTGTAACTACTTTATCTAATTCTAATAGACTAAGCATTTTTAAATAT
>Ga0208919_1001063_pt1 | contig 16508 bp, 30 predicted proteins | sample 4_EtaG_FD_184076 | JGI IMG/M metagenome (GOLD analysis project Ga0208919, IMG submission 184076) | Marine viral communities from the Subarctic Pacific Ocean - 4_ETSP_OMZ_AT15127 metaG (SPAdes) (version 3) | ecosystem: Environmental > Aquatic > Marine > Oceanic | place: Pacific Ocean | collected...
TCCTGAAAGATTCATAGATATGGCTATGGGTCAAGTTGAAAAAGACCCTTTGACATCCATAACAAGACAACTTAAAACATCTGGCGCAATACCTTTCTTAGAGCCTTCACTTGGTGTCCAAGCGTTTAAGCCGTTAGTTGAAGCGTTAAATAACAGAAACTCTTTCACTAATACAAACATTGTTCCTTACTATATGGAGAAGGGCGAGCCAGCTTATCAATCAAGACAGTCCACCAATGAAATCGCAAGGCTTGTAGGCGAAGCAATGAATATATCACCCATGAAGATTGAGCATGTTTTAAGCGGTTACACTGGAACGCTTGGAGGATATGCTTTAAGTCTTATGGACGTAGCGGCTAGAGGATTGACGGGAACTCCGATCATGCCTCCCAACATGAATGATATACCAGTCATTAAAAGATTATTTTTTGATCTCGACAGGGCCGGAGGGCTGCAACAGCAATTTTATGAGCTACGAGAAACCGTTACCGGAGCCGTCACAACATTGAACAGCTTGAAGGAACAACAAAGATGGGATGAAGTTGCGGCATTCAGAGAACATAATAAAGGTGTATTCCAGGTGAGAGGCCAGATAAACGCTATTAATCGTTATATGACTAACTGGAGAAGAAGAAGAGATAGACTTCTGAGAAGAACGGATATATCGCCTATGGTTAAATCTGACATGCTAAGAGAGCTAGAGCTAGACAGAGACAAGAGATTAGCGATTATGCCTGCTCTTAGGGAAAGGGCTGACGTTCCAGCTATTTCTTTGCTCAACTAATCCAGCAATAAGCTTCTCTTCTTTTAATGGCTTAAGCTTAAAAAAGTCGTTATGCTGTGGGTACTTAGCATGGAACAGGCGAGCATAGTAGCAGATGTAATCGTTACTGATTTTAAATTCCCCGCCTCTGGTTTCTATCTCCCTGTTCCATCTAATCCTATTTATTATCGCCCAATGAGAATAGTGCCTTCTTCCAGAGGCCACCGCTTCTAAGGTGTACTCTTCAAACTTCTCCCATACCTGCGGATTCTGTTTATGCCAAGCCCACCACTTCTGCTTGCGCTCCTCAAGCCGATCCTTTAGTTGCTGTTCAAATTGTACAGTCATACTCCATCCTCACTCGTAAAAGTTGTCGCATTCATAGCAGAGTATCCGATCATTTTCCTCTGGTTCTTGGCCTGGATTGGGATAAAAATGGCAATAGCACTCTTCACAAGTCCAATAATCGGGCGGATCAATCACATTGTCTGGCACATCTGCAATCATCTTTAATCCTCCAAGGCCGCCCATTGATTCTGTTTATTCATTTCCTCTTCTGCCATTGCTAATTCGTGTTCTTTCTTTTCCACTTCAGCTTCAACCTCAGAAAGAGCCACCATAGTTTTAGCTAACGTTTTAACCGACCCAAGCCCTAGAGTAGTTGAGGAAACAAGAACTATTAGTTCTTTTATTCTGTACTGTGGCAAATTCCGTATAAACCTAGACAAATCAATTAACTGCGTATCGCTGATGTCATACATAATTATTTCTCCTTAAACAAACTGACAAAATGTTCTGCGTCTACCAAGACAAGGGGCTTGCTTCTATTTCTTTTTATGACAACTAAAGGCTCGTAGCTTTTACAATTCTCTTGAGCTTGGGCATACGCTTTCCATACATTTACTGCTTCCTGATTTTTACACTCAATGGAGTAAGGAAACTTTCCCCTAGAAAGCTTTCCCATAATGATATCCTCGCCCTGAGAACCCATTGGCCTCGACTCCAAATCCTCTTCATCCATGTCCAGCACATCCACTAACAACTTAGTAAACCATTGCTGTAACTTTCGTCCTTTAGATTTTGCGCTTTGTGGTTTCATTTATGGTCTGAAAGCCTCGTAATATAATGGACTGGTAAATATTATTTTTCCCACCTGGCAGGTTATTTCCGCCTGTTGTATTTGCTTTTAGATATTGGCGGTGCTGGCGATTTATTAGCCCACTCTTTGAACGCCTGCTCTGGAGAAACAGGAGGTCGTGATCTAGGAGATAATTCTTGAGACTCATCTTCGTAATTGTCCTCTTGCTTGGTTTTTCTTTTGTTAAGCCAATCAAACATTTTCACTCCTCGACAAAGGCTATAAATTCGTTCTCATCTACTTTCAGAATTGCCACTATCTCGCGGCCTTTAAGCTTCCTCTCAACGCCAGTGAAGCTTTTAGCTTTTACAGAAGGGGTAAAGATGGTCATTTCGTCCTCTTCTGTATCAAATATAATCTTTTTTAATCGCATGGCTAAAAAGGTAAATCGTCCAAAGAGCTAGCAAAGTCATCCTGATCCAAAAGCTTTTCAACTTTAGCTAGTAGCTCCGCTTCTGTGCCATAAGCCAGTTCAAATCTTTTTTTATAAGGATGCCTGCTAATGGGTTCTTTGTCGTTGCCTTTTCGGTGATGCTCAAAACACAGAGGCAACACTTGAAAATGACATCCCTCTTTAATCTTTCCGTTAATGTGGTGAATTTCAGCAGGATTGAAAAATCCTTTTCTATTGCAAACTATGCACCCCAATTCTGCAACCTTGCTCATGTGGTTCTTTTCTTCTACCGATGGTTTTCTTCCTTTTAGTGTCAACGTGTTAGACCCCATACCTTCTTCTCTCTTCTCTTACGTTGACTTCATTTGTTCTCCACTCCTCAAATCCAACCTCCAAAGATTTTAGTTGAATCTTAAGGTTTGCTAGAGCACCCTTCACGACACCTACCTTGAGTCGCGCTTCAAACAGTTCTGGTTGAGCTTCAGCCCATGTGTCCTGTGCTGAAGAAGTTTTTTTACCCTCACCCAAAGCCTTTAGCTTTAGTGTTGCTTGCAATTTTTTGACTTCTGCATCACATCGAGATAGTTCTCGTTCTGTTTTTTCAAACAACGGCCCAAGCACTCTGATTTTATGCATCCAAAGTTCTTCGTTATCCATCATACTGCTCCTCTCTTCCCGAAATGATTTCACCAATTTCATACTCAAAGCCCTCTATTTTTGTGAGCAAACTATCCTGTTCCATCTCAGTCAAAGGCTCTGATTTCACTATCTCTTTTATGTGACTTAAAATGTCCTCATACCCATCGTAAGTTTTTATACGGTCAATCACTTATGCTTCCTTAGCGGTTGATCCAGGGAGAAATGGAGACTGGTAAATAATATTCCAGCCCCCATAACCCACTGGACTTTCGCAGAATCAAAACGGTATATCATCCTCAAAATCATCAACCACTGGCTCTGGCTTTGGCGCGTCACGCTTCTCCTGGGGGACATCTAAACGAGCGTACTTATAGTCGTTTCCATTTTTTGAAGTCCGATCCCAAAGGGCAACTCGCATCTCTACCGATCCAGTGTTTGACTCTTTAAGTTTTGTCACAAGCTCTTTAAGAATTTGTGTTTTCAACTCAACCTTACCTGTCCAATCGGGTTGGTTTGACTGAGTTTTATAATTGTTGGTGTAAATCGCACCATCGCTCTGCATTCGTTCTGCCATCTAACTTTCCTCCGTGTTGATATCTTTTATGTCATATTTAGCTAGTATCTCTTTCCACTCTTCAAGATCATTTCCCTTGATAGCATTTGATCGCGCCACAAACGCACCATTAAGTTCTTCTCTCAATGCAGGGAATTTTGATTTCATAATAGCCATGTCCTGCGCGTTGCCTTTCCAATAGCCCGTTAGTTGCTCCGTTGTACTGTGTATTTGCATCACATCTATTGCGCCCTTAAGAAAAGTCTTTGCCCATTCCTCATCATGGGCTTGTTTTTTTTCTAGCGCAGGCTTCGCTGGAGCCTTTTCCACAGGAACCTTCTTGGCTGGTTTCACAGCAGGCTTCTTGACGGGCTTTGATTTATTGCTGGTCGGCTCCTCAAAGGTCGCACTGTTAGCGTCATCGTCCTTTTGATGCCCGATTCCGCAAGCCATAGATAAACTATAGCGTTTTGCATAGGTCAGGGCTGACCCAAAGGACTGAGCGTCGCTACGTTCTGCTGGTATCGTAACTTTTCCAGTTGGAAGGTTCGCACCATGCCCCCAAAACGTGGTTTCGACACAAGCCCCAACCTCGTTCTCATGGCTCTCCTGCTGAAAGTAGATTCCGTTGTCGTTCAACGGCTTCTTGACAGCAGTTATAATTTGCTCAAGGGTTGCATAACCGCTTCCAAAAAAGGGATTCATCCCGTCTTTTGTAGCGTGTTCTATTTCGCTTTGCGCCTTAATCAAAGCATTAATCAAAGTAAAAAACCCTGATTTTTCACTTGCTTCCGTCATCAGATTTCTCCTCCTGATATTGATTACAAAATTGCGACACCGAACAATAGCTTTCACAACGGACTGACTGGCCCTCAGCCATCTCAACTTGCAACAGCTTTGTATCCTTGTGTCCATCCATGAACTCATCGGCTTCTTCTTGAGAGGAAAGGACACGAACCGCGCTCTTTCTTCCCTTTTTCATCACCCGAAAAGTATCATTCTTTTTCCACCGTTCTTCGTCAGAACAAGGCGGAAGAATCCCGTTAATTAAAAAGTCAGCTTCTGCATCTTGGTGCAACTTAACTCTTTCCTCTATAAACTCTCTTTGTCTCTCTTCACCCCACCATTCAATGGGGATCGTGGTAACTGGAGAAGCCGGATAATCACCGTTACTTCGCTCATATTGAAATTTTGACCAGTCCCTAGAAATTGCAACGATTTCTAACTGGTCTATTAATATTCCTTCTTGTTGATTTGCCAGCCAACCATACAAGTTTAGCTGTTGATCCCACTCTGGCTTTTCGTTTTTAATTGCATTCATAACAGTCCATGCTGAAGTAACTTTGTAGTCTTTGCATTTTCTGCCGTATAAGCTGTCTGGCTGTCCACTCACCGTCCAGTTCAACACTTCGGCATACATCCTAAGCTCTGAGATAACGTCCTCTCTGCCCTCATTCGCTCGCTCTAAGATGGTGTGAACGCTCTGCCCCAACAATATCCAGATTCTCTCTGAGATGTCTGCTGTGATTTCATCTGCGTGATGCTCGCTCAGAATAGAAATTTGAGGGGGTTGCAACAATCCAGTAACGCTTTTAACTGCACTGCCCTTGGTGTAACTGTCGTTCTGCACCGCCCTTATTATTTCGGGGGGGATATTGTGAGCATTGGTATACTTCAACTCACTCTCCATACTCGGTGGATGGTGCATTCTACTAGGAGGCCACCATCGATTCTTCTTTTGCTGAACTTGAAGTTAATTTCCTTTCTTTTTCTCATGTGATTAGCTCGCGTAATGAAATTTAAACATTCTCTTTCATTGTCAAAGGCAACGCTGTCACCCACTTCCATCTCTAAAATGGTGTTTCGGATATAATCTTCGATTCTTCTTCTGCCCCGTTTAGTATGCCCACCACTCACAGGGATGCCCTTCTCGATCAACAAAGTCTTTACCTCGTTCTCCATATGCCCACTCCTTCTTCCATTTTGCGAATTGAAAACGAATGTCCTGGGTTTTTATGCGTGAATCGCAATACAAAATTTCTTATGATTTTTATCTCTTGTTTTATTTTTGTTTTAGGCAAAGGAATGAACAAGTGGTCTTTCACCTCCATATCTTCAAGCTTTAAATCATATTTTCTTGGTTTCCCACGACTTCGTGGCAACGGAACACCTTGCTTTATCTCAAACTCCATTTGATTTTGTCCTCTAAAAATTAAATGATGTATGCGATAAGTGTAAATGATGTGTAGACAATGATCAACGCTAAAGATATGATTTGTTTATGGAGTTGGAAATCAAAATATTGGATTCAAAAGTTGTCAAGCAGGCCGTCAGAGATGTTGCTTCAAAGCATCCAGAGCTTTCAGACAAGGCACTTCACTATTTCTCATCACAAGACTTTAAAGACCTCTGCCTAAGAAACAAAATAGATGCAGAGGTTATTGCCAAAAGCATTAAAGAGTTGATGGGATTCCCACTTCTAAGTAGAAAAAAATTAGCTAACGACATTGCTCAGGTCATAGACAGAGAGTTTTGTTCGTAAACAGTAGGTACCTACTGGTTGGTACTTAGTAAGTTTTTTTATTAAGTATATATTAGTAAGTATATAGAGCATACAAGGAGGAGATATGCTTGGTCAACAGATTTCAGATTTTGAGGCAACTATCTACGCTGAAAGCATTAATAAATTTGGTCAACATAAGATAGGTTGTCCGGTTTGCCAGCACACGCGAACCAAAAACAAAAGAGATAAGCCATTATCAGTAAACGTAGATACTGAAAAAATTGTTTACCATTGTCACCACTGCGAAATTGAAGGATTAATCAAAAATAAAAATACTGTAATTCCAATGACACAAAAAACTAACGGCAAGAGCAAAAACAAACCATTAACTATCAAGCAAGAACGATCTGGCAAAGCAGAAGAATGGTTAAACAAGAGAGGCATTAGTTTAGAAACGGCGGAAAACGCAGGTTGCCTGGTGCTAGATAAAAATAATAAACCAGTCATTGGTTTTGCTTACCCACAGGACGATTCCGATAAATATGAGGCGGTGAAATGGCGTAGTGCCAACGGAGAAAAGGACTTCTGGTGGGAGAACTCAGCGAATAAATTGTGGGGACTACAGGTATGCGATGACAGCTTGAACACAATAGAAGATACCGTTGTGATCACCGAAGGAGAAATGGACACGCTTGCCATTAAAGAAAGCTTTAAGGGCCACTCAAACATTGATGTGTTTAGCGTTCCAAACGGTGCGCCAAACAAAATCACAGACTCAAAAAAGATTGATCCGTCTGAAGATGGGCGATTCAAATACATTTGGGAGGAGAGAGACAGATTCAACGTAAAACGAATCATCTTAGCTACCGATGCCGACACTGCTGGAGATGTTTTGGCTGATGAGTTATCCAGACGACTGAACAAAGCAAAATGCTATCGCGTAGATTACAAAGGCAATAAAGATGCCAATGATCTTCTTTTAAAGACCGATGCGGAAACAGTGCGAAAACAAATTTTGTCAGCGAACCCTATTCCGTTGCACGGGTTGAACTCGATAGATCACTACGCGGATGAGTTTCAAAGTCTGTACAAAGAGGGTAAACCTTCTGGAATTTCCACTGGAATCAAGTCAGTAGACGCTTTGTTTACATTACAGACTGGTAATCTAAATATTATCACGGGATATCCAGGTGACGGCAAGAGTACATTTTTGGATTTCCTAGTCCAAAATGTCGCCAAAAACTATGGCTGGAAAACTTGCTTTTGCTCTTTTGAAAAGCCACCAGCGTTACATGCTGTTCAGTTGGCTCAATGTCTCATTCAAAAGCCTTTTTTCGATGGTAAGAATCCGCGTATGAGCCAAGAGGAAGCCGATTATGCTCAAGATTGGATCAAAGACCACGTTTTGTTTCAAGATTATCAGGATGGTGGGCTACCCACTATTGAAGCAATCCTAGAAAAAGCGAGCGCGGCCGTTATGAGGTATGGCGTGAGAATGCTGGTGATAGACCCTTTCAATTTCATTCACAACGATCAGAAGGGACTCGATACTGACATGATAAGCAATCTGCTTACGTCAGTGCAGTTATGGGTTAAGCAACATGACGCAATTTGCTTCTTGGTCGCGCACCCAACGAAGCCACAAATCAGGGACGGCAAAAAAAATGTCGTTACGGGGGTGGACGTAGCATCGAGCATGAACTTCTTCAACAAGTGCGACCTCGGATTGACAATTTACAGGGGTGAGGATAGCGTTGAGATTCATTGTTGGAAGGCAAGATGGGGTTGGCAAGCAAAGCTAGGTAAAACAGAGTTAAAATTTGATCCACTAACGGGGCGATATGAAGAAGCGCAAGAGGTTGAGGATGATTTCGACTGGGAATTCTGATGAGATGCATATCAATGAGGTAGGCAATAGCTATCTTCACAAACGGCATCAAGTTGGTATCTCAAAATTTGACAAAACCAGTATTGGTCGGGCAATTGTTTTTGATCAACACTTGATTGACATTTTGTTTCAAGAAAAAAAGCTTGATGAAAGACAGCATAAGGTGTGTGATCAATACTTAGGGATGATATCAAAAGGAATGCATATGTCATCGCCGCCCTTTGGTGAAAGATTATCAACTGGTAAATATTATTTAGCCCCAGTTCCGAGAAGCTGTATTCTGATTAAAGTTCAGCGACACCTGAAAAAGAAATGTGGAGCCGATTCAGAGAATCGTTTCTGGTTTTTGATGACCAGTAACCCAAGGAGTTTGAATGCAAAAGACTTTGGTGTTGTGAGAGATTGTGCTGATGCACTACTAATCTATTATGCAATTAGCGAAAGCTCCCCTGTTGTACAGTTTTCGCAAGCCCTGTCAGACCGACACTAACTTCTTCTTTCACTTCCTTCTCTACAGGTTCCTTTTCCACAGTAATGCCAAGCCTTTCAGCTTCCTTGTGAATCATGTGGATAACCTGTGAGTTTTCAGATCGGTTCTCAGACTTTTTAATTGCTTTCAGCAACTGTTTTGTTTCACTAGAGCACCTAATGAATATGGTTTTTTCCTCGCTCATCTAATTCATCTCCGTAAATGATTTCTGGACTTTCCAGAATTTTCCCCACCGCGACACTCTCTCTTCCCGTCTGCCAAAAATGATTGATCTCTAAGCTTTCAATGGCATGTGCTAGATAATCGTCGTTTGCTTGAAGCAATGGCGAATCCAGCAACGTAATAGCGAAGGTCATAGCATCAAGCTCTGTTTCAAAAACCCAAACATAATGCTTCCAATCACCATGAATTTGATATGACTTTGGATTGTCTGGCTCTGGGTTAACGATCTCGAAAGTGTGTCTAATAACGGCAAACATGGGATTAGTTTATAGAGAAATGCTAGCGAAGTGAACGCTTTTCATTGACATTTTTACATGTAAACGGAGGCAGTATTTCCATATTACCGATAGCAGTGTTTTGATATCCAGTGGTTTTTCCCAGGCTGCGTACATAATATTTACTGGTTATATATATTACGCGGCCTGCAACGACCTACTGCTGTGTTGTGTGTCAGCGAGCCTGATGAGGAGGTAACGGAAGACGAGTTAATAATATTTCTCGCTGCCTGAAAAAAAAGCGGGACTATCTCGTATGTTCCACATGAAACATGATCGACTATCTCGATAGAAAAAAGGGGGGAAAGAAAAAAGAAAAAAAAGAGCGACCTTCCGAAAAAGATCGCCCCTTGTTTTGCCCCGATTAACCGAGGTCTTTACATGGAGGATTAACCTATTGGTCAAGTCAAGATTAATGGAAAAGCTATCATTTAGCAAGAAAAAACACAAGATGTGGGGTTTAGGTAGAGAAAAAACACAAGATGTTGTGTTTGGGTGGGGAATCAATGATTGGTTAATAATATTTTATGGATTGCAGCTAGCAGCTAAAAAATCGGTATGCTCTGAGGGCCAACAAATACAATGGACTAGTAAATATTTTTTGTTAATTATTTTTTAATCCTGGTATAACACTTTTTGTGTATTTATTTTGAGCAAAAAAAAACAGCAACCACCGTTAAGTGATTGCTGTCTATTTTTTTAAATGTCTGCTTTTGATGCGAGCAAACACAGGAATGCCCACCAAGTCAGAGAAGATATAAGTACCATGGCGACGGATAAAAACTCAAACCCGTTAAAGGCGATATTGATCACCGTCCACAAGGTGGCGATTAAAGCATTCAAAAAAAGAATGCCCACGATTACTTTTATCATCTTAAATCCTCCAATTTCTTATAGTGACTTTTTTCATCTTTGGTTAGACATTCATAATGCACACGATAGTTCCCATCCGAAAATCCCACGCCATCCGCTTCGGGATAAACATCATAGGGAGTTATGTCCTCATCCAAAGGGATAGGCTCATCACATCTATCGCATTCTATCGCCATGCATTCCGCGCACGAATATCCATCATCAGCAGGTATCCGATTAACGAATCGACCACTTCCAAAAGAAGTATCCTCTCCGCAATGGACACATCTATAAACTACATCTTTACTCATAATTATCCTCCAATAGTTAAGTAAAGTTAGAAAACTAATTTCGGCCCTTTTGAGCCTTCATCAGGGAAAACACACATTTTCCGATTAGTTTTTAAAAATTCGACCTTCTGTGTTGCGTTCTGAGAAGAGTTTAGAGGGGTACCCTTGTGTTGGTACCCCCCTAAAAACACCCTTTCTCCTAGTAAAAGCTACTTACATCAACATAGATTTTCTCGCCAAATTTTAGGTCATTGGAATAGATAGACTCTTCCGTAACGCACCACAGTACAGGTACGTTGGGTTCGACCTCTGGCGATACATATCCATATCCATCAGTGAAGTAAACGAATGCCTGAACCTCAGAAACATCATCAGAGTAATCATTGAAGAGTTCAAATGGCGGATCGAACTTTGTTCCACCACCACCTCTAACTCTTAACTCCAAGTCGTCACCTTGGTCTAGTTCGTAGGTATCCCACCACTCACCATCAGCATTTTTGCGTACCGTTGTATCGCAATAGCAAACTCGGATTTTTTCTAATCCGCAGTCCTCAGCCATTGCCTGTATCTCGGTAGCAAACATGTTCAGTTCGTATTGAGATACCGAACCGGAAGTATCAATTGCTATGGCTAGTTCTCCACCTTGCGGAGACTTCGCTTTACTTGGCAAATTGATACCGCGCCATTGATGACGTTTGTTGAGTCTTGACCATGAGTTGTCTGTACAAGTGTTCGATTCGAGAAAGTCTTTTAGCTCATCCTTCCAATCAACCGATACTTGCTTCATAGCGTCAACCCTAGAACTCATGCTTGAGGTTCCGTCTTGTGACATAGCCTTTTCGAGTTTATCAGCAAGCGAAACTGATCTTTGCAGTTCAGTTTTTAGCTCATCCAACTCTTGCTCCGATAAAGGTTCCCCCTCATCAGACTGCGGCTCCCAAACTTCGCCTACTGGCAACGGGATAGAGTCTAAATCTATGTCCCCTACCTTTTCTCCGGTTTTGCATTCTGGTGAAGATAATTGACCAGTATCAGAAATATTACTTTCATCGCTGGATTCCTCCTCACCTTCTGAACCGCCAGAGCCATTGTCAGAGCAATCACCTTTTCCCTGAGTAATATCGTTGATAGCTTCTTGCAAAGCTTCTTCGTTACCAAGCAGTTCGCGGTAAATTGATTCAGCAGATTTCCCTTGATAATCCCTATCCCATAAGCCGCCATCAGGTAGCTCATAATTAAGGTCAAATTTTAAGAATCCGTTAATCGCATAGTCGCAGGCGATATTCCAAACCTTATGATGTTTTGAACCTTTTCTAAGCGGATGTTCCCATACGCAATGCAAAGCTTCATGCACCATAACGCCTTGTAACTCTAGCTCAGTCTGATCCAAAACAAACGTTGGACAGTAAATAATTCTTTTGCCATCCGTTGCCATGGTCGAACAAACCGATTCATCGACCTCAACTAAATTCAAGTGTAAGAGCATGGTTGCCATGCCAATATCACTTTTCATTAGCTTTGATCTAGCTTTTACTAATGCCTGACGCGCTTGTTTGTTAATCATCTTTAGAACCTCCAAATGCTTTGTCCAAGAAACCACCTTTTAATCCACCGATAGCACCACTCAAAGCGCCAGCCACCTTCTTACGCTTATCATCCCCATCTTCATCTCTCAGAGAGTCAATGGAGTCGATAGTTGCAAAGACTGCTACCAGCTTTTGATGGGCATCCGTAATGGTTGGGTTGTTCCCAAGAACATCCGAATTAACACTAGGTAACATATCAACTGCCTCTCTCAACTTGTCGAAACTCGACTTATTGAAAAACGATTTAGACTTGTTACTAGGATCATATTCCTCAAGCTTTCCAGCAACATGTTCAACCTGTTCAACTAATGCATTAACAGTAGTGACCATTATGTTTTTGATGTTGTTGTTAGCTCGATTAACCGCGTCATTCTCTATCCGTTTGCGAAGTGACTCGGAAACATTTAGCCGGACATCATCAGAGAATTGGGGGATCAAACTGATTTCAAAATCAAATTTGAATTTACCTTGAATCTCTTGAATGCTCGGATAGTTAGTTGGGTCATAGGTGTTTCCTAGATTGCGCTTGGCACCTTCTAAAATGTCGCTATAGTTTTTAAGAAAGCCTTTCACTTCCTTATCCCAACTTTGTTTGGCCTTATCCACTTCTGACTGCAACTGCTCTAATACTGAGTTGGGACATAATCGCCAACCCTGTACCAAATGCCCATCATCATCACTAGAGTTATCCGACCAAGGTTTGGTCATGGGATAAAAGAAGTTATTGCGAAAGCCATTCAAAATACTACGAAAGTATTTATTGATGTCTTGCCCGAAAATATGTTTACCAGTCTGTAATAACTTTGGATCAACCACGTTATTACTCAAGGCCAACTCTTCAGCTAACTTCTTATCTCTTTTGATTCCGCTAGGATGCTTCGATGTAAGTCGAACCAACGTGCAGTTCTCAGATAGAGTATTAGTTAATTTTTTATCCATAGAATCCTCCAATTCATTTGTATAAAAGTTTCAGATTTCATTCTTTTAGAAATCATCAGCAGGAATAGCACATTCCTGTATCTGAAAAAGAGTCGGGAGGGTAAATAATATCTACTGGTAAATAATATTTATCCCCCCCTATCTTAAATAGCTAAACTTCCAATTCTTGGTGTTTAACTTTGAACGCTGAATAAGTAGAAGTTTCTTTAAGTTCCGATCTAGCGTTTATAACGGATCGAACAAAAAAGATTCCGTACTCTTCAGTCGGGAACCTATCTATATAGGCCAGAGCATTCTCAAAGTATTCGTTTACTTTAAGATCACTCGCTTCTCTAAGGGTTGTGACCAAAGCCACAATCGTTGCGTACATCATCCCATTGCTATCGACCACCTCAACTTCCTCACCATTAACAATATCGTCTAGGTTTGGTAGTTGCAGTTTTAAAGAGCAAAAGGTGTGAAACTCGATAGACGCAGTTTCTCCTACATCACATTTAGCAATGTCCTGTAGCAACTCTATTGGCGGCTCTGTTTTTAATGTATCGCTTAACCTTGTCCACGATCTCGGGCTAGGTTGCGGCGTGATAACTTTTGAATCAAAAACATTAAGCCATTCTGGTTGAAAAGAAATAAATCCTAAAACCTCTGGATGCACATCGTTCACCATAGCCCAGTCTAACCAGTCTCCAGTATCATGCTCAAACTGAATCATTGACGTTCTGCCGACCACATGACTAGGCAATTTATTTGAACCAGCCCTATCCGTATGTCTATTGCCAGCACAAATAATCTTCCATCCATCAGGTAAGGTGTATTCCCCTAACCTTCCTTCATAAATCAGTTGCCCAACGACTGCCTGCACAGAATTATGTGCCTGTGCGTATTCATCGAAGAACAAAATGCCCTCGCCAGATACTGGCAAGTTTCCCATGAATGCTCTTCTCTGAACGGCCAATTCATCCGACTCCTGATTATGAATGTATGGCAACCCACCAAGGTCTACCGATTCATACAGACTCAACCTAAAATCAATAAATCCATACTGATCTTTGTTTGGGCTTGTTTCACCGATAATAACCTCTCTTCCATTGGCTAGGTCAGAAGTAAGCAATAGGACTACTGCTGACTTGCCAACGCCTGTGCCGCCAATTAGAAAAGGTGCATTGCCACCCTTTAATACAGATTTCATTATCTGTAATGCTTTGCTTGGTTTCATAAATCCTCCAATCTTGAAACAAAGTTTGCTAGCAATTTTGCTAGCACCAATAGCCAATCTTGCGACTGGCTTTCATAGCATCTCAGCTAATCATCAGTTGGTTTGTGAACAGTCTCTGTCGTTATAGTTAGGCCATCCGTACTTTTTGTTACTCGACTTGAACAAGGCATACATCTGACAGTCTTCTTCATGTTGTCGAACCGCTTCCTCATAGTCGGCATTGCCCACCATTGCGAAAGCGACCGCCAAAAAAACAACTATGACTGCCACTATCTGCAAAGTAATTGTTGCTGGTGTTAATTTCATTGCGACTCACCTTTATCTATAGCTGAGAGAATTGCTTTCACTCTTCTCACGTTTGCAAATATTCCAGATTCGCATTTGGGATGATCACGAAAAAAAGCTTTTGCTCTTTTTCCACTAATGCCAACACTCCAGAAGGCATTATCTAACATGAAATTATCCATCTCGACTATTCCTAGCTCGTGCGCTCGATTCCGATCTCTAGGCAGTATCGACCTAAGATAGGTTCGGCGCCCTTCCCAGAAATCCGACTTCATCGCGGCGAAGTCATTCATCAAAAGAACATTTAAGGCTCTCTCTTCAGCAGAAGAAACATCCATTTTCTTACCATTTAATTTTATTGTTTTCACTTTACTATCCTCCAAAATAGTTTTACCAAGAACGGGCAATTTCTCACCCGTTTTCGCTAGAGTTTCGCTAGCTCATCAGTTGGTTTATGCGACAGCAACGTATTCCCATTTTACGTCATCTTCATGAAGAGACTCATCGACTAGCCTACTAACAAAGCAATCTTTGATTCTCTTCAATACATGATATTGGTCAGAGTTGTTGTAGTCCTTTACTTCGCAAGATTGATAGTTCAGGCAGTCGCACATCTTGATTAGTTCTGCCAAGCTAAGATTCGCTCTTGTGCTGTATCGCGTCGCTTGTACAACGCTAGCAATATAGTCAGTCGCGCTAATATCTGTCATTGCTGAATCCTTCCCATATCTTGCTTCTAAACTTTTGACATTTGCCCAAGCTAATAAGAAAGCAATAGCTAAAGAATCACTTTCAAATTTTCGCTTGGCTATGTCTATCTCTTCATGCTTTGAGTGGTTGAACCACGTTCCAGAATAGTATTGATCGTAATCAAAATAACCCTTCACCAGTTCAGCGATATGTTTTTCATTTACTAAAAATGCACTCATAATAAATCCTCCAATTGTTTTGAGTTTCTGCACCCCGAATAGGATGCTCATCAGTTGGTTTTTACCACCTGTTCTCAAGGTAGTGTTCGCGGCACTCAGTCAATGGCCCAATTTTTATCCAATCAGTATCATTGATTGGCTCACCGTAAAAGCATGGTTGGAATTGTATGGTTCTAAATCGACCGCCAGTGATTCCGTTTAGTCTCTCTTTTGTGGTTGGCGTATTCCAGCCAGCCAGCGTCCCCCAAACATCATCACCTCGTATCTCAATAATTTTATTACCATGTAGCCAGACCGACTCGCCATCAGTAGACGTATTGCCGATTGTTTTCGCTCTACCTGTAATCCACGCATGCATTATCTGTCTTGCTTCAATACTCATGACTTTTCTCATATCTAAATCCTCCAAGGTTTCTTGATCCCCAAAATAGGAATCTCATCAGCACGTTAATTCGTGGACTCTGGAGGGAGTCCCCAACGGTTTCGGCATCGTCTTGGGCAACTTTGTACCAAGATGAACAAATTCTTTCCCCCGTTGGGATTGCGGCAGTCTTGCAAAAGGGTTCCCCCTACCTAGTTAACGCAACTTCTAACCTCTACGCTTTCCTAGTCTCTCTACCACTCGCCACATTATTTAATGACGCGGATTGGGTCTGGGGCTTGCGCTTGCATCGACCTCCCGACCTACTTCGAGTACGTCATCTATCTTTATACAGATATGAGCATCATTTGTACATCTTATTTGATAGCAAATTGTCAGCGTATCCATATCAGGTCTACTGGTTAATAATAACTTTTAGATTTAGCTAGATCAGGGCAAGTTATGAAATCAAAAAAACCGAAGCTGGAATTGGTAAAAAAAGAGACACCGTTAACGCCTAAACAACGGGCATTTGTTAATGAGATTGTTAAGGGCAAGTTGGGTAGCTATAAGGAAGCTTACGCCAAGGTCTATGATGTCACGCTAACTAAGGCTGGCAAGATACCCAAATGGGTAGAAGTCGAGGCTAGCAAGCTTGTAGCAAGCCCTAAGATAGCCCTAAGCATTAGGCAGGCTATTGAGCGTAAAGAGCATAGCGTAACCGCGTCAGCATTGCGTACAAGGAACTATGTCATAGAACGGCTCTATAAAGAGAGTAAAGAAAGCGAGTCGGATGCGAGCAGGGTTCGTAGCCTAGAGTTGCTTGGTAAAACTGTAGCAATGTTCAGTGACGTATTAGAAGAGAGAACGTCACGAGACAGTGAAGAGATCGAGAGAGATATAGAAGCCAAGCTTGAGCAGTTGCTAGCGGAGTCTAGCGAGTAGGCCATGGGTACTAGTTAATGATATTTGTCTAGGCCAGCCCCACTCCCTATCGCTAAAATATGAAATCACCAGAAACCGACCCCACACCCCCCAAATCAGATCGCAGGTACCTGACTACCATATATACATAGTAATCCACTCAGGATATGAGTAATTTTTATGTACCCCCCCCTATTTATTGCAAAATGATAGCAATATTGATGATATCGACCTTGTTTTTTGTAGAAAATGGCCTGGGAC
>Ga0208919_1001064_pt1 | contig 16495 bp, 15 predicted proteins | sample 4_EtaG_FD_184076 | JGI IMG/M metagenome (GOLD analysis project Ga0208919, IMG submission 184076) | Marine viral communities from the Subarctic Pacific Ocean - 4_ETSP_OMZ_AT15127 metaG (SPAdes) (version 3) | ecosystem: Environmental > Aquatic > Marine > Oceanic | place: Pacific Ocean | collected...
AATCTGATTATGCAAAGTCAAAAGATGGATGGATAGATATCTTTGTTGATGATAATAATAATATAAGATTTGGCGATCGAGAAAAGGCGCAGACTGGCCGTGATTTTCAGGATCAATCTATTCATTCATGGTATATTCCTCGATTCAGAGTCTCCCACACACCAGGTTGGTTAGAATATAATCATGAAACTAAGAGTTTGCGATTATTCGGAGGAAGTCCCACTGAGAATGAGGTAGAAGAGATTCAGAGCGTAAGCGGACATGATAAGGTTGAAGGTCCGAGTAGAACACGAAGAATTATGGGTAACGATGGAATTATTTCCAGTTCTGACTTTTATCAAACAGTGGGAAAACAGACACAGACACTTCCTCTGGGCGTATTAGGTGTTCCCGAAACTGGCCCGGGGGGGGTAGGCCCCTCATTTGGTCATCTAATAGATGGTATAAATCTTAATATGACTACGCTTGGCCTTCCTACTGTCACAGCGACAGATATAGTCGATGAGATAGAATTTGATCTTGGAGGTGGTGAGGATGATGATATTAAACCCGGCGGTTCTGGAATAGAATCAATCTCCGACGATCTTGATGCAGCTGATATCGCAAGGGATATATTCGATAAAATTACAGATCTTATTCCGAATCTTCAGGCAGGAGATTTTACGATAGGCTCTTCTGTTCCTGGAGAATTAAGCGATAAAATAGCCTCTCTGGTAAGAGGAAATGTAATTACCGCATCTGACCTAGATGGAATCCTCGGAGAAGGTATTGGAACGAATTTATATAATAAAATAATAGATGGCATTGATCCCATTGCTGCGTTGGATATAATGAGCAATGAGGAGGCTGGCCGTATAGGTGGGGATCTGTTTACTAGAATTAAGGGTAATATAGGCCCCATTACTGCTAGTGACATTGAACTTGGGCCTGACTATGGTGCTGGTGGGGCGGAGATTGATTTCGGGGCATCTCTTACTCAGAAGGTTGTTGATACCTTAGAAGAATTAAGTCCAGAGCAGGCTTTAAGCATCTTTCCTGATATTACATTTAAGGAACTAGTAGATGGCTCTGTTATTCCTCAAATCACCACTGAAAATCTTCAAACTTTATTTCCCGATTTCGGCTTTGATGATTTTGGTATGTTGGACGTTACGCCAGAAGAGTTTAAAACGCTCTTGCCTCAAGCTTCTGACGTTAAAGGCTTAGTCTTAGATCTTATTCCAGAAGCTTCTGACCTTTTTACAGATGATTTTGCTAATGACATAAGCGATGAGATATACAGCTTTATTCCTGATATTACTGCTTCTGATGTTGATTTCATAGGCAGTGCTACCCATGAAGAAGGCAGGGGGATAATAAGCACTACTTTTGCAGATGACATGAAAAGTAAAGTCATATCTGCCCTTAAGCCTCTCTCTTCGTCTGACTTTACATTTGACGACACTTTTTTTAACGACGTATCCTTAAAGATTGCCGGGGGTATAAGCCTAGAAGGGGCTATTGATGAGATATTAGGAGACTTACCCGTTCAATTAAAAGGGAACGTGATTGACACCCTAAACACTATCAATGCGGGGGATATTACTTTTGCAGGAACATCAATAGGTCAAGCCTCAGACCATACCTCTTTTGGGGATGATATAAAAAATCAGGTAATAGCTGAAATCGGTGATATTTCAGCTACTGATATAAATCTCTCTGATAGCTTTGGCGTAGACTTATTAGACATCATGGCAAAGGAGAATATATCTGCTGAATTAGCTGTCTCCAAGCTGATGCCAGGATTAGGGCAGGAAATAAAGAAACAGATTTCTGATGTTTTTGAAGGCTATACTGTTACTCTTGATCCAGTAAAGGGAGTAACGCTTGGCCCTGGAATGGCAGGAGGAGCAGAAGTAGGTTTTGGGGAAGTTCTTACCGATAGAGTAACAAGACAGATTGCACCTATTACCGCTGACAACATTACCTTTTCAGATAACTTTGGGACAGAGCTTACTACGCTTGTTGCCGGTGGGATGGATTTAGAAGGAGCTATACTTTCACTTGTTCCAGACCTTGCAGAAGGCACCAAGGACGCACTCCTATTGGCCTTGGAAAAAGTTCCTATCAGCGTGGCCGATGCGTGGGGAACAATGTTTGTTTCTGAAGCTCCTGGTACTAGGGTAGGGACACAAACTGGACTTCAGGGCTTTGCCCGTGCAATCTCTACCAGCTTAAGGGACTCTATTAATCTAACTCCCGATGACCTTCTTGGGGAGGATACTCTAAATCTCCTCCTTAGTCGGGTGAAAACTGCCTTGGATGGTGTTGGATTTACAGCCGATCAGACAACGGCAATAACAAACGCAGTATCAACAGCAGCAGATAAAGGGCTTGCCGGATTGTCGGATAAGCTCAATGATCTGGGTATTAACGAGGGGTTAAATGCGTCCATAGTAGCCCTAACAAATAACCTTATAAATCCTGGATCTGAGTTTAATAAGACGCTCTCTGGTTTTGAAAAAGAAGTTTCCGGTATTGTAGATACGGCCACTTTAACGATTGGAAATTATGCTTCTGATCTTAAGAAGCGAGATGATAAACTATTTGGTGAAAATGGGCTAATGGGGCAGTTTGAGAATATTGCTGTCTCCCTTGCTAGCGCATTCTCAGAAGAGGAAGGAAGCGAAGGAGTTTTTACTAAGCTTAGTAATAACTTTACCCGCCTGTTGACACAATCTACAGGGGTTAAAGACGCTCTTGTTAAAGTGGGTCATGCCCTTCTCAGTACCACGGGTGATTTCTTGGGGGGGGTACAAGACTTTGAGGGTGAGAATGCTGCACTCAAAGAAAATGTAATTGATTTTTCAAAGGAATTAGGAGTTTTAGATACCAGCATAAGCTCTTTAGATACTAGTATAGGGAATCTAGGTACTAGTACAAATCTTTTAGATACCAGCATAGATAATTTAGGTACCGGTATAGGCGAGTTAGGTGCCAGTACAGATGTTTTAAATACTAGCATAGGTAATTTAAGTAGTCAAGTAGGTGGCTTAGATTCCGTCAGCGGAGAGCTAGGTGTTATTAGTGATAACGTAGGGATTGGCGTAGATCAGCTTGTTGACATTGGCCAGACACTAGATGTTAGCGTAAATGAGCTTAAGAGCTTCATGGATCTGCTTACAGATCCCGAATCTGGCCTTAATGAATTTATGAGTAACTACAACGAAGGATGGTTTGGCCCAGACGGTGATTTTTGGAGTCCTCTTCGTGAAGGTGGAGAGTTTTTTGACGATGGCCAACAGGCAATCAATATAGATATTGGAACGACATCTCCACCCGTTGACGGATTTGGACCTGCCGATCTCCAGGCTGGACTAGGAAGTTATTTTTCACTAAATCCCCTACCTGAAAACTTCGGCCCAGAAGATCTTGACTTAGGCTTAAGGGGATTTTTCTTTGATAATCCCCTATTTAATCCTGGGGACGATTGGGTTAAAGGGGGCGTACAGGATTATTTTAGTAGTAACCCTTTCCCTTGGGAAGAAGATGCTAATTTCTGGGATGCGACCCTTTCTCCTCTCATGGATGAGGCGTTTGGAAGGTGGGGTGATCCTACTATACCTATACTGAATCCAGAAGGTGGATTTAGTGAACAGTTTTCTAGTGCGCTTACCCCTTTTATGACGGACTTGTTCGGGGATTATTTTGGGCCTAAATTTGATCCACTAGCGGATGTTCTTCCTAATCAACCAGAAGTTGATCCAGATTATAAAGATATAGGGGAGTTGCTTGATTCTTTTTTAAGTGACCTATTTGCCAATAACTTTATCCAGCCAGCCGCAAATCCATATGGCAATGTCGCAGGAAAAGATAATGATCCAAGTAGCGGCGAGGTTCTTTTTTCGCCCCCGGAGGCGAATGTTCCAGAGGTTTATGATTTTAATGACGCATTGAGAATGCCTCTATTGGATTACTTCTTAGATCCTAATTATTTTAATCAAGTTAATCCATATGATGCTCGTATGCTTGATATTGTCGCAGGGCCTTTAGCTCGTTTGGAAGATGCTTATAAGACAAGCAGTGAAAACATTACACACAAAGCTGCAAATCAGGGCTTAATGGGTGGAGCGGGTTATAGACAGTCACAGGTAGACCTAGAAGATAAACACAATTTAGCCCAAGGAGATGTTTGGTCTGACTGGGGTCAGTTGGCTGCATCAACAGACTGGGACATGAAGAATCAGCTTCTAAAAGACTATGGGAGCTTTTTAGGCAATGAGCGGAACTGGGTAACTTCTCAACAAGATAGAAATGCTGATGTTCAGAGAGAGTTAAACCAGAACTATTGGGCTAATTTAAATGCCCTAAAAGATGGGTGGTTTGGCCCACAGCAGGAACAAGATAGGGGGCTTGGGATTGCTTCAAACGCCTCTGCTGGAGCATCGACGGGAATCAACAGCTTGTCTCAAGCGTCCAGTGCTTTAGGATCAACCGCAGACACAGCTAGTAAGAATGCAGACACGACAGCGGGCATGTTTTCAGCACTAGGAGAGACAGGATCTAGCTGGGCTAAGGATTGGCTTAAGAAAAAATCTGATGAAAATAAAACAAATAATAGTTATTCCGGGTTTACTGGTGGCGCATAAAGGGAAAGAGTAACACTATGGCACTAATGGATATTCTTAAAAGCGTTGGGCATAGCATTGGGGATTCAGCAGTCGAGTCTCAAAAGACAAGAGCGAATAATGATGAGTATAGGCGAAGGATGTTTGAGTCAGGATGGATACAGGAAGATCAGGCTCCCCAGCTAAACCCCTTAGCGCATTTATATCAAAAGCAGATAGATCCTACTACGTTTGGTATGGCCGAACATCATCCTGAAATGCTAGAACGAGCTAGGATAAAAAGCCAAAGAGATTATGACGAGAAGATCGCCAAGCTTCAACGTGACCAGTTCTTAGAAGACAGGGCAGATGAAAGAGCTTATGACGCGGATCTATTAGGAAATCAAAGAGATTATGACGCGGATATCGCCCAGGGGAAACGTGCCCAGGTCTTAGAAGACAGGGCGTATGAAGAGATTCGTGAGCAGGAGAAAGAATTAAGGGATCGAGCACACGAGTTAGAAAAGATGAGGTTAGAAAATAAGAAACCTGATTACAAAACTATTAATGATCTGATAGAGAAATATTTCGCTATTGAAGAAAGTATTAACGCATTTAAAACAGGCTTATATACAAGTCGTAAAGAACGGGAAATATTAACAAGTCTAGAAGGACAGAGAGATCTTACTATTTCACTTTTGAGACAATATGGTGGCATAGACATAGAGAACCATAAAGAAAGCGCTAGATATCCGATTATTGAAAAACCTAAAATCAAAGACCCACTTAACATAGGTGGTCGAGAGATAAGAAAAAAAGGACGAACAAGATCAAGAGAGCCAATAGGGAGTAAATCAGGAACAGGAAGAGTACGAGGAACGCAAATACCACTATCTCCGCAAAAGGCAGTAGTGAATTCATCCCCTACTGAGAATGAATATTTACCCAGTACTTCACCTTAAAGAAACAGCAAATATGACAACATCAATAGATCCATATTCAGGAAGTTCGATGAATAGCAATATGGGACAACAAGGCTATGATGCCCCTGATCCTTCTATTCGATCTATTTCAAATACTCGAACTGGTTCCAATAGGCCAGATCAGTATATGCCCCCTACTGGTGCGCCTTCCCCGGTTGAAGCTAGCAGCAGATCCCTTACCGCTACCCTTATAGAGCTGATTACAAGACAGGATCAAGGAGGCCAAGGTGCTTCAGCTTATAAGGTGGCAGAAGGTGCTATGCCCTACTTAGACCCAAGCAAGCAAAATAGGGAGAGCGTAGAGGTATTAGCAGGTCTAATAGAGGAAAAAATAGGCAAGGAGTTTATTGGGCCTTCTATGGGTAACGTAAGTAAGATAGCAGGTTTAATTTATGATATTCAAGAGCAAACATTTGACGCTTCTATGCGTCCAGAAATAAAACCTCAGATAGATAGCGGAGTATCAGGAGGATATGATGATGTCGGCTTGTCAGAGGATAACTTTAATCCCGCATGGAATAAAGTTATTTCTGATCGTCCTGAGTATGGAGAAGCTATAAAACCTAGTTTATCTCCTGATCTGGATGGGGCTAGAGCTAAAATAAAAAAACTATATGAAGATATAGAATCACAGTATAAGATTCCTACTCCTGAAATGATTGATCCAAGCGATCATGTAGCCGTAAAAAGTCATATAAAAAAATCGCTGGCTCGATCTCTCAATAAGGAAGGATTCTTAAGGGATATTGTAAAAAAAGGATATGGGCCTATAGTAGAGGAAATCCTCGAAGAGATGCCCATTGACTTTGGCATAGAAATCGAAGCCCTTATGGAGGGACTAAAGTCTGGTGCAACATTAGGGATTTACGACTCTAAGATACCACTACAAGCTGGTGATGTTGATGTATTTGGCTTAAGCGTTAGCCCATCGGCTGTAACGGGAGAGATAGTGGGCGCATTGCCTTGGGAGGTAGCGGGAGGAATCGGTGGGTATGCGGCTGGCGGGCGAGTTTTGAACAAAATAGCCAAGAGCAATCCAACCCTTCGCAACATGAAAAAGAAGAGTGCCGCAGCACGTAAGAATATAGATAGAAATCTAAAGGATGTAGATGAGGAGATTCTTGAAAGAGTAGGCAAAAAAGAGCTTAATAGACAAAAGAAGTCAGGGTATATAGATGTAGATCCTGATATAAAATCTTGGGACAAAGCTAGTCGGATTTCTGGTCACATTGGGGCAGCTTTTTCTATGGGTGGCTTAGGGTTTATTAGCTCTGTAATAAAAGATGATGACGACATATCTAAAGCATTGACGATTGGAGCAGGTTGGGCTGCTGCTGAGATTATATCTCCGTTTCTTTTTAAGATGGTGGGGCGTGCCTTTAGAGCAGTAAGAAAAGGAGATAAACTAACGCCCGATCAGATAAGCGCATTAAAGGAGTTCCAAGAAAAATTAAAATCTGCACAAGACCCTACAAGTCCAGAGCATAAGGTTGCAACTACTGCGGTAGATTCTGAGCAAACAATCAGTAATGCTAATAGTGATGAGGTAAAATCCGCAGATCCTGTAAGCGCTCCTGTAAGCGCAGTAGAGACAAGTGTTCCCGTTGAAAGCGTAAAGACTAGTTCTTCGCCAGTGATGGTTGCGATGAAAGATGCAGTAAAATCAATAAGTAAAAAAGAAGTTACTCCAGAACAATCTAGTTACTATACAGATGTAAAGGAGTCCTTTAAACACTCTTCTGGTGAAGTAAATCCTAACACTAGGGCAGTGCAAGTAAGAGATAGGCTTTCTGATGTTCATCGCGAGATTTTTAAAGGTATCTATGACAGTGATTCCTCTATTAAGATTCGTGCTATAGTAAGCAAATCCTTTGAGGATGGAGATATAGACGATACTACTGCTGAGGCACTTTTAAAGGATATATATGGAGGCAAGATAGATGGGGATGAATGGCTTAAATCCTATGAGACTCAGCTAAAAACACGGAATGAGGCAGCCAGGATTGTTAATGCTGGCGAGTCAGTAGATTCTGTGGCTGAAAAATACTTAGTATCTCAAGAAATATTACTCCAACAAGGGGTTGCGTATTCAGATGAAGCTACAGAAGGTACAATGGCAGCGGCTATGCGAAAAGCTGTTGTCGATGCAGATTTCAAAAATAGGCAAGCTATAATTATTAGAGACTTAAGAGCAAAAAAAGATCTTCTGGAGGATAAATTAGAGAGGGCGGAGCTAGAAGAGGTGGAGGGTATTGTCAGTGAACTTCAAAGGCTAGATCAAGAAATATTACTCCAAGAAGGGTCTCCGTATTCAAATGAAGCCTTAGAGCAGTTAGTATCTGGGAAAGGGAGAGGGGGTTCCGCTGGAGCGCAAGCGACTGGAGAACCAGCAACAGAAGAGCAGCTAGATGAGATTTATTCCCTAATGGCAGAGATCAAAAGGACAGGGGGTCATTTTCGTGAGGAGACTTCTAAGCTTGGTCTTCCCGAAAAAGTTCGCCGGGAGGAGGTGTTTTATACCAAACAGGGTGCTGATAAAACAATCCAAGAATTGAAGAAAATGTTCTTCCAAGTGGAGGGTATAATATTTGAGCGGCAGCATATGTCTTCTTACCTTGCTGAGTTTAAGGGAAAGCGTAAGGACTATCTATATAGAAAGAATAAGACATTAGGTAAGAGGATAAAGCAGAATACAAAGCTAGAGCAAGTAGATGAATGGACATATGATAACAAAGGCGACAATTCACCTTTGCTACCTTTTACTCCTGGCAGCAGCAGGAGGGGTATGAAGAATGACAGGGACTTTGTTAAGCTCTATGCTCAAGCTGAAGGTATGTTTGATTTTGTTCGCGCCAAAAGATCGGAAATAACTTTAGGCTTAAACAAGCATCTTAGCAAGATCTTCCCTAATCTTCCTCAAGCAAAGGAATCTTCTGGGGGAACTGGGATGTGGGATAAGATGAAGGGGACTTTTCCTGAGAGTGAGCGCACGACGCTAAAGACCAACATAGGTGCCATGTTTGGTAATACAGAGAGTAGAGATGTGTTAGCTCTTGCTAAAAAGAACTCAACTTTGCTCTATCGCTTATTAAATCAGGATACTGTCTATGGAAATGCAAGCGAGGGTGTCGTAGCATCTATCCTAAAGGAGAATCCTCACCTAGAGCAGCCATACCATGCTGCTCGTGAGGTTATAGATCGTCTTGCCAGAGAGAGCAACCTCCCTGAAGGAATGCCTTTTGATGATTACTTCGGAGAACTCTTTCAAGGGGATTCTGGTGCGGCTCGAATGAGAAGGTATCTGGATACCTTTCCTAACTATAAGCCTGTAATGGATAAGATGGAAGACATCAAACTAGATATGGAAGTAAAGCTGAATGGTCTTTATGATGATATATCTAAAAGACCGGAGCCGACTAAGGAGCAGAATGAGGCTATAGATAGATTGGAAGAATCAATAGCCAGGATGCAGGATATTGTTGACGATCCCCGTAGGGCAGCAACGAGAGATATTCGGGTTAATGATGATAAAAGTAGGCGAATAAGTAAGCAAAGAAATAGAGACGAAGGTATTAAATATGATACTAACTTCAGAGATGTTAATATAGCGTTAAATAGCTATATAACGATGATGACGGAGATGGCTCCCATGAACCGCTTCATCAGATCAACTAACTTCACTTTAGATATGACACCAGATATATTGAATAATGGGGCAAAGAATAAGAAGAAGAGCTATATAGAAAAGTGGTCTAGAAACATCATTGGTCAGCCTACTGATTTCCGCGCCTTGGCGGCTGATTTCTATAGAGATCGACACATGATGCACAAGGGCATGGACTGGCTAATAGAAAATATTGGCGGGGCGCAAGAAAAAGGCATTCTTGAGCTTGCCAGAAAAGGTCGTCTTGATACAAGAGAGTTTATATCTGAATTAGATCCTACTTCTGGAAAAACGACAAAAGTAAAGAATCCAAGATACAATACTATGCAAGGGTATGAGCCTGGAGATGAAGCCAAAGCATTGGATTTTTTTAATGAGCTAACAGAGAGGGCTGATGCCTTTACCGCAGAAGGAAAATACAAGGGCATGAGCATGGATAAGACAAGGGCTTCCTTAGCTCTTCAAATCCAAGAGATTCGTACCGCATTATCCAATCCGAATAAAAGAGATCCTATCATAGGAGCTATTTATGATTGGATGATCTTTGCTAAGTTGGGCTTTAATATAATGCACGGTGTTACCAATCTGACTCAGACGATCACTAACACTTATCCGACACTGGGTTGGAATTATACTAAGCGCGGCTTTGAAGGTTATCTTAATGACAATCAAACAATCGAAGACCTCCTTAATGTTTCTGACACAAAAAACCCAGACATTAAATTAAGCCCGGAAGACCTTCGCCTCTCTATGGCCGAGGTAGCTGAGAGATCTGGAATAAAGAAAGACGCATATGATGACATAGATCATACTTATAGTCACAGTGATCCTTCCGTCCTTGGCGCAATAGCAAGCGTTCCCATGAGGCCAGCGGCTATTTCGGAAGACTTTAACAGAGGAGTAGGCTTTGCCGGACGACTCCTTAAAGAGATTGAAGAAGGTGCGCCTAGTCTTGATGAAGCTATAATACGCGCTAAGACATATGTTAGAGATACGCAGTTTTCTTTTAGTAGGCAAAATACAATCCCTGTATTTCAGGGGCAGGTCGCTCGTCTTCTCTTTATGTTTAAGTCTTTTGCTATTCACCAAACGCATTTTAGCGCAGACCTATTCTTGGATGCAATAAGAAACGATGAGCTAAAAAATATTTTCTTTGGAAAATCTAAGGGGGGCGATACTTCTAGGATGGAAGCAGCAAAGAAGAGTGCTTTGATGAGGCAGATATTTGCTTACTTGGGGCTGTGGGGGGCGGGTGCCACGGTATTCAAGTGGACAAATCTTAAATATGGAACAACCCCACCAGCATTAGACATGCTTGACAATGCCTTTGGAGATAATGAGGAGTTCTATACAGAGAGGCCCCTTTCTAATACCTTTTTTGGCCCGTTTGGACAAGGGGTAATCAATGCTATAGCTTCTTCCGTCCAAGGGGAAAGTCCTTTGGATGATATATATAGGACGGCATTGCCTGTATTTCCTAAACGAATTAAAGATGGTGATCCCACTGGTATTCTCAACAGAAGTACCAAAGATAAAATCTATGGAAATGATTAGCAGATAAGTAGGTGATGACATATTCTGGAAATACTATGCGAAATATTGCTCTTCCAGGAATGCCTGGTCGTCCGAATATGCCATCACCCCACTAGCTAATTGACTGCTATGGATTGCCAGTCTCTATGTGGCATTTCTACCACCTTCCAACCTATGGCCTCTAGCTCGGAAGCTCTGTCGTAGCTTTCTGAGTCTTGGGCTGTTCGAGTTACTGCATTTGCCATTCCCCAAGCACTCATGTCTCCACCCTGTATTAGATGTGTTAATACGTCGGGCTTCTCTGCGTCGAAGATGTTAAGCTTCTTGCACGTTGTTTCTACTGCGGTGATTGGGTCTTTCTCTATCTTCTTCTCTGTGGATTCTTTCATCTGATGAGTAATCTTTTTTAAAGTCACCTCAGATAGGATGTGCTTAGTCATGTCTCTGACCTGATACCAGACAGAGGCATCAGTAAGCTCTTTTGTTTTATCAGAGAATACTTCCCAGTTGTCATCACCGCTCATGCTGGCACTGCCTTTGTGATACTTACGCATTCCATCGGTTGTATTTATCCTCATACCATTAGTGCAAACTAACCGTTCGACAAACGGCATGATACTGAGAGAAGAGGCTCCTACTTCGGAGTTTTTAATTTCTACTCCCATCGCAACAGTGTCTCCTTCTTTTATGTCATCCTGTAGCTCGAAGTTTACACCCTTGATATACATATGGGTGGGCGTGATCTCGCAGGATCGGATTTCTATCCCTGCTTCGTGAAGGGTGGGTAGGACTTGCTGTGCTAAGTCATAATTATCCAAGGGGCGATATTTGTTACTGAGGAATGCCCGAACATTATCATCTAATGTCCTGATGTATCTCGGTTGGGGCTTACTGTGAAGCCAATGGTTTACGTTGGTTGCTAGCAGCTCCCCTTCGTTTTTCATTATGTCGTAATACTTTTTAGGGATATTGTTTTTTGATGCAAGCTGTGCATGTGCTGTTTCTTCTATCCCAAAGCTCTCCTTTTCCAAGACAGGAAAGTCTTGTCCCCCAGGAAAGACTTCCATGTTCATCTTGAACATCTCTTGTCCCTCGGTATAATCCGGGTTATACTCCATGCTGATTCCTCTTGTGCTACCGACTTCAAAGTCTCTTTTTGTTTCATTCTGACGGGATAGTTCTTCGGCTAACCCGACTAAGGTTTTACCTAATTTCATTTTATTTCTCCAAATATTTATTTTGATTGTACTAGTGATGTGCTAGTTCGTGAAGGATAGACTCCATACAATAGATGATGCAACTTCATGGCCAAGCTCTTCCAGTGTGCTAGTTCTTTTTTAAGCTCTTCATTCTCCTGTTTTAAAGATTTTCCTTTGGATACTTTCCCTAATGAGGGGATCTCATCAGGCAGTGTACCAGTAATATCCCAGATTGTTTCTATGTTGTTTCTGTTGTTCTTCTTTTTTCCCACAGCCCTTATTGCTCCTATTTTCCCCAAATAGGTGGTTATTGGGCTTGCGGTGTTTCTGATCAGTCCAGCCTTTTCTTTTATCTCACTATTTGTTAAGCCTTTTTCACTTTTCAATATAGTATTGTATATGATATTTATCCTTGCTGGCATCTCTTCCAATGCCCTTTCATAGTTTCTATTTCTTACCTCTAAAGATATACTCATTTATTTTCTCCTATGAGTAATTTGTAGGTTTCTATGGGCATTACCACCAATGGCTCTTTTCTGTCTTCGATAAGAAAGAGTAGGTCATTATCGCCCAGCCACTTCTTTATCACTACCCATCCTTGTGCAGCGGCTCTTGCTTTTACTTCAGCCGCCAAGGTGGTATCTTTAATTCCTTTTATGATTACATCAGAGGCGTAATCTCCTCCTACCTGTCCAGATAGGGGAACGCGAGAGGTGTGATAGCCCAACTCTTGATGAAGTTTTACTATCTTATTCTCGTTTCTATTTCCTTTTATTCTCTGTTTACTGCTCATGTCTTACCTCTTTCGCGTTGTTTTTTATTTTTCTTATAGCGTTCCTTATCATATTCCTTTCTGATCCTGCTTCCTTGAGAATGTTTTGATGACTTTTTAGTCAATGATATTTCTTCTCCTTTCTTTTGTTTTGCATGACAAGACACACATAGTGGAGCTATGCTTTTTATCGTGATCTCTCCATTGCATTTTCTGTTTCTGCATCGGTCATTATTATGAGAAGTGCAATATCGTCGTGTTATTCTTACGTCCTCCCACGACTCTGTTCTTGGTGTTATCTTCCTCATATAGCTACTCATGTTAATCCCTTCTCATTCATGGCGTGCTGATCTATTGCGTCATAGATCATCTGCAATGTAACTAAGCAGTCTAGTTGGTCTACTGTTGTGTCTGCTTTCTCGCAGAGGTCATTTACTATTTTATCAATCTCCTCCGTCTTCCCTATAAGCTCCTTGGCTTTAGCCTTCTTTAGCATATCAGTGGGGGGTACTGCTCCACTTGGCAGTAGATTCAGCTCCTTATATATCTTTTCTTGATGCTCACGAAGGATGACCTCGTTGGCTTTCTGGTAGGGCTTAGTGTTTATTCCGGTATGTCTTTTTAATACCAAGTAGTAAGCTATTCGCCCTACTCTTTCTTTCTCCTTTCTCATGGCTTTTAGGAATGGTATGATCCTTGATGGTTTAATTCTCTCCTTTTGAAAAGCCGGATCATTGGGAGCATCCTTTCCGTAAAGCTCCTCTGACACCTTCTCTGGTTCTTGGATTACCTTCTTCAGACCTTCTATGCAGAATTTAAGGTCATTGCTTACTACTGTGAGCTGTGTCAATACTTCTGCAATCCTCACTTTTAGATCCATTATCCATGTCTCCTTTTATGGCTAATATTTTTGCTTGAACTACTTTCAGGTCGTAAGTAAGTTCTTTTAAATATTTTAAAATTGATTTCTCCTCACGTTGTAGGTGGCTTATAGTAAGATTGCGTAAGTCTTCCATGTGGAAGTCCGCAGTGTACCATCTCTCTTTAGTCACTTGTTTCTTCTCCGAATGAGTATGATTTTAATCGTTCAGCTCCCATGTATAAGCAGTTCCCAAACTGATCTCCGAAGTTTTTTAATGCTCTTTTTCGAGCATCGCTCTCTGCTTCTTTTATCGCTAACTCAGAAGCATCTTCTAAGGACTTACTAACGCCTCTGCCGTGTCCTACTCCGCTATGCGAGTTTCCTCCATCCTCCAAAGGGTCGGCAAAGATTGGCTTGTATAGTGTAATCGTTACTATACAGTAAGCCATGACCCTGGCTCGTTCTCCATCTTCTCCTGAAGATATTTGTTCTACTTCCAATTTATCTATCTGGGAACTCCAGCCGGTGTGGCCGAAGATTTGGTTAGCACGTTCGGTGACATCCCAGGTTTCAAGGTAGGGTAGCATGTTGCCACCAAATCCTTTTCTGGATGATATTCTATTTCTTTTTAATGGTTTGGATAATTGATCTTCTATGCTTTTTCTGTCTGTATTGTCCTTGTCCATAACATTGTCCTTATAATTAAAAAGAGAGTGCCTATCTCTCCCCAGACATAGACACTCCCTTTGGAGTATTGCGTATAAAGAAACCCCCTGCTCAGACTATATGCAGATTAAGGCTTTCTTATTCTGCGTGTTAGCCTGATGATCTTTACACTACTCCTCTTTTTAAGTTTTCTGGCCCGAAGTGCTGCACCAGTTGATCCTCTACGTTTATTAGCTCTTCCATTACGGAGTCTGGGTCAGTGCTTCCTACGCTAACCTCCCATCCATAACCTTTTCCATTCTTTATTACCTTAACCCTCACCCGTTCGGGGTTTTCGGGTCGTTCGTATATGTGTTTAACTTCTGTCTCTGTCATTTTTCTCCTTTTAAGTTGTTCTCTGGTCGTTCGTATATGTGTGATATGAGCTTGTTCATTATCGTCGGCTTTTCTACTTCCTCTACTGGAAAATCTTCTGGTGCTTCAGGGAAATCTATAAAATCTCTTTCTCTTAGCTTTATCACCTTTTGCTTGAGGGTTGCTATCTCATCAAAGGTATTTTCCAGCAGTGACTTGTGCGCTTCTAAGCTGGCAACGCACTTGTCATGCTCCTTATCTGCTTCTTGTGCGCTCTTTTCACGCTCTTCGTTCTGGTCTAAGATAGAACTTGTCATCGACAATAACAAGGACATTTCTTCTTTTATCTCCCCGTATTTTCGTTTCCAATGTTCTGCGATTTCTTTCCATTCTTCTTCCATTTCTTCTCCTTTTTAGGGTTAAAGACATGATCGCACACGGGGCATCTATTTAACGCCCCATGTGGATCAAGCTCGAATGCTAAAAAGTAGGGACATTTATAGCATTCATGTGTCTCCAAGTTTTTCTCCTACGTAGGCGATGACCTGTTCTATTGTTATTCCGAACAGGAAGGTTGCCGCTATCCAGCCTAGCCCTAAGACCAGGCTGAACATGTTAGAAAGGGAGTCCATCATCTCCTTTAAACTCCTCTACAGGTAATGTTCCTGTTGTTCCTCCCGATGATTTACGAGAGTTGAATGGGCCGCGAAGATCGCTCACGACCACCTCAGTGGTGTACATTTTTGTCCCGTCCTTTTCCCACTGGCGGGTTTGGAGTCTGCCCTTTATGTATAGTGTGTCTCCTTTCTTTAAGTCCCATAGGGCCATAGGTTCCCACAAGACTAGGCGGTGCCATTCTGTTTGATCTTCACCGCCCTTCATTTTGTAGGTTGTGGCTAAGCTTACATTAGCTACGGATTTTCCGGATGGGGTAGTCCTGACCTCGGGATCGCTCCCAAGATTACCGAGTAAGGTTACTTCGTTTATACCATTAGGCATGATCTATTCCTTTCCACTCATTATGTTATCATAGCGTTTCTCTTCGCCAGTCGCTCTGGCTATGAGGCCACGTATGAACTCTGCTGGATAGATGCCCATTCGTTTGCACAACCACTGGACATCTTCATACATTTCTTGACTGACAGCAGTATCTAATCTTTTTGTCAGCTTTTTGACCTTCTTTTTACTCATTTATCTTCTCCTCCATGTGGACGATCTCAGCTCCTATCTGAGTGTCCAGCTCGTTCCTAATCTTTTGCAGTCTAGCCAACCCCTCTTCCAGGGTTTGCTTGTAGGTTTCTCTGCAACAGTAAAAGGAAGGAGTGAACGAGGCTGAGTTTTGCCAGAATGCCTTTATTTTTGATAAATCCTTACCATAATTATTTATTTTTCCTGGCATCTCTTCTCTTGCCTCCTCCATAGAGGCAAAAGATCCGATGGCTGTGGGTTCTTGAACTTCAACCCAATCCAGTGCATATCCCGATTCATCAGTTCGCACCTCTTCGATGCTTACGCTGATCTGGTATATTTTATTACTTACTTTGTCCATCGTTCTTCTCCTTGTCTATGGTTTTCATTATTAAGATTCTTAAGTAAGCAGTCATTGTCATATACTGCTTCTTTGCCTCCCTCTCTAATTGTTTCTTTGCCGTTTGGGAGATGGTAGTCGATACCATTGTGGAGTGAACTCCCTTATTTCTATTTGATACACTTCTCTTTTCTTTGCCCATCTTATTTCTCCTTATTTTTAATGTCTACTTGATTGTAAACATTTCATTTAATTTATTTCTCCTCGCCCCCTCTCGGTGGCTCTTGTCTCTGCCCCTACTCGGTGGCTCTTGTCTCTTGGGGGCCCCTTGGGGGGGTGTGGTCTTTT
>Ga0208919_1001068_pt1 | contig 16459 bp, 25 predicted proteins | sample 4_EtaG_FD_184076 | JGI IMG/M metagenome (GOLD analysis project Ga0208919, IMG submission 184076) | Marine viral communities from the Subarctic Pacific Ocean - 4_ETSP_OMZ_AT15127 metaG (SPAdes) (version 3) | ecosystem: Environmental > Aquatic > Marine > Oceanic | place: Pacific Ocean | collected...
AGTACCATTACATTTTAAACATTGTTTATATTTAGGCGGGAACATCATTAATCCACTCCTCATAACCATTGTATATACTTTTAAGTTCTTTTTTAATATAATTATTTACAAATACTACATCTAAATTAGAACCATCTTTTTCTATTCGATGTCGTACCATAGCTTGTATCCAAGAATCTTGTCCATTAAAAGCGTAATTAAGAATCTCTTCTTTAGTATTAAAGCAAGGATACTCTGGCTTTTTATCATGATGTATCATAATTTATCTCCAATTAATAAAGAGGACAAAGCCTCGCAAGAGAAGAGGCTTTGTCCTTTATATCATTCTTATCTACATTGATGACCACTACTACCGTATGTATAGTTTGTTCTATATGTTTCTGAATTTTTACAAGTCTTACATATTCTTAAAGGCTTTTCAAGTAATACTTCTTTACCACATAGCCCCATACATTTTACTAATCTGTATTTATCAGAATTATTATTTTTTTCTCTTGTTAATTTTGATAAATTTATTTTAATATTTTCTTTTTCTATACCTTTAAAGTTTCTTAAAGTATTACATCTACCTGCTCTATATCTTATACCTGCTACTACATTTCTTGTTAATTTTTTACCTGTGTGTGCTAAATAAATATCTTTTAATTCTTTTACTATTTCTTTGAAAGATAAGCCATTATCATATAAATCTAAAATTGATTTTTTAAACTCAGAAGAGTGTTGATATTGTTTATATTTAAGCATTTTATTTGCCCCACTATTTAAATTAATTTAAATAATTATTTGATAAATCTAAATAAAGTTTTTGTTTAAAAGTTAGAGGATCAGTTATACGAACAATTAATTCATTATGTTTTTCAATGTAGTCACTAGCATCTTGAACAGACATTCTAAAGTGTGTTCTTAAATACATAAATAATTCACCTTCAGTTAATATCTTTCTATGTTTACTACCTTTAATATCTTTAATTGCCATGTTCATTATCCCTATTTTCTATTTCAGTAACACGAACAAACATAAGATGTTCATGAGTATTATAGGCTTTTAAGTGTGCTTCTTCTGGGTTCTTTGCTTCCACAGTAATACTATCAGGATAAGATATTCCAATAGCCCCACGTTTCCGACCTTTTCTCCAGGATACTTTATATTTTTTAGTCATTTCTTATTCCCTTAATTGTTTTCGTATTAGTTCTTTTATTTTTATTTCAAATATTTTTTTAAAGCTTTCATAATTTGCTCTGTTATAAGCTTCTCTTAGCTTATCAATTGCTTGAGTATAATCCATTAATCATTCTCTTCAATTTCTTTTTCTGCATTTTCTATAGCTTTATCATATGCATATTCATCTGGAAATCCTTGTTTAACTAAGTCATTAAAATGTTTATTAAATAAATTTTCATATTGTTTATCACTTGTCATAGACATATGTTATTCCTTGAATAAAAAAGACAGGTCTGAATTTAAAATCCAAACCTGTCTTAATGATAGTTATTTGGTTATCTTTTCTTACAAAACTGTTGGTTTTTCAGGACCATTTATTTTATCTTTATAAACATTTTCTTTTTGTATAGAAGAATCTATAGTATACTTTGTTAAAGATGTAATTACTTCATCTATTTTTTCAAAGATAGTATCTGTAACGTTATCAATTTTAGTTTCCAAATGACGTTGAGAATTTGCAACTTCCTGTTTAACCATTGTTGCTATATGTTCTTTCATTGTTGATACATTATTTTCATATCTATTAAATAAATTTGGAGTAGGTTTTGGTTCTTTATATAGTTTACCAATTCCTTTTAATCTAAAATATTTAACAGTATCAGGCGCTTGTTTTGCTTGTGCTGCTATTATGTCATCATTATAACCTGGAGTATATTTTACTTCATAATTTCGATTAAGAAAATTATCTATAGACAATTTACTAATATCTTTAAAAGATATAGATTTTTTATTTGTTACATCATAAATCTGAGAATTCTCAAAGATAGATGCAAATATAAATAGTGTACGTTTTATCCGATCATGATCTTTCTTAGTCATTGATAGCTCCTTAGTTAAAATAAAAAAAGAGAGAGACAGCGCCTCCCCAAGAGGAGGTGCTGACTCTCAAGTTTAAGGGAGAAATAGGACAATTTTAGGTCGTGTCCCAGGACCAACTAAATCTTATTTTTTTTCTGGCGTCCTACTGTAAAACATTTTTCAACATCCAGACGACCTGTTTCTTTTATTTGTCTTATTGCTTCGGCTGTTCTTCTTCCTTTGTGTGATGTTAATCCATGTACTTTAAGTCTTCGATAAAGAGTTCTTAAAGCTGCATCTGTATCACGAGATCTAGGATGTGTTAGTAATATATCCATTTGTTTTAATGATAATCCATCATACATGTTATTCTTTTTATATTGTAATTGAAAGCTAGGTTTTGTTTCATATTCGCTATTCGACATTTTCTATTCCTCATCATATGAAGTTAATAAGATTAAAGATATTCCACCTACAAGAATAATAAATAAACTAAACAAAGATATTATAAACATCATTGATAAATCTGTTTGTGCTGTATCAGCTTCTAAAGTCGCTACAATAAATATACTTAAACCTAATAACATAGTCAATATACTTATTATAAGATCAAGATTAAAAATCATAATAACTTTTTCTTTATCATTTGGTTTCATTGATAATTCTCCAATTTAATATTTTATATTCTTGGCATTTTTACGTTCCGCTTTAGCAGCAAGTCTTTTACCATATTTTTTTAGATGCTTGCAGTATTTATCTTTTTGTGCTTTACCTTTCACAATAGGCTTAGACATAGCAATTTCTCCTAAAGATTAATTTTATATTAAATAAGGTGGGAAGAGAGGGAATCGAACCCTCTGTTAGGTAGCTATACCTACCCTGCTGCATTGTATAGACCTCCAGTACAATAGATGTACCTTCTCAGGTTTACAACATTCACTCATCGTCCTTATCAATATTCAGCTTAGACCTCTTTGGTGTAATGCCATTGATAATTTCTACCAGACTTCCCATTGTAACTTTTATGATGTCCCCTGATACAGTTTTTAATTAACTATATCAGGGAACCACTGTCTATCCTTAAAATCTATCTAGCAGAGACAGTTCTGAGATAGAAGTTTCGAGTACTTTTAACGACAGCACGATTACTCAGGTCACATTCTGTTGCCAGGTGGGTGCACACCCCGAATCTTATTCAGATCAATATATTTCATGATGAATTAAAATCCAATAGACCGCCAACATATCTATTTTAAAAATAAACATCATTACATATATTGTTTTGATTAAGAGGCGAGAAGCCCCTCGTAAGAGGGGGCTAAGAGCCTCTACATAAATATAATTATATTTTTTTTCCCTAAAGAAGAAAAGAAAAAGATAATAATTTGATATATAAAATATCGATTTCAGTTATATTCCACCACTCTTAAAGGTATTTCATGATCAATACATATATCGATCATATGTTTACTACCTTTGGAAACTCCATCCCAGAATACTACACAAGCATCAGCCCTCTTTGCCATCTCTTCATTTCGTCTATACCCTGCGGAATTACCATATTTATTCCATTCTGCTGGCATAATAATATATTCATAACCCTTAATTAAAGCATACTCTTGCCCTAACTTATCTGCTCCCCTTGCACCCCCTGATATTATACATATATCTTTCTTATTCTTTAATATCTTATCTAATTTAATCATCATCATTTCATTATCATTAAAATCACGACTACCTGCCACAATCACATTAAACGACATATAACTCTCCTATTATATTTCAAGACTTCTTCTTCGAGGGACGAGAGAGAAGTCTTGAAAGAATACATAAATATCATCATTGGTATCGTCTTAAATTAAACTTTGTCTTCTTTTTTTTTCCCCTCAGAGAAATGAGAAGAAGATAAAAAATTTATGGATAAGGTATATATGTCAATACCTTATATATAATATAGTCTCGATATGGCAACATAAAAAAACCCCCTCTGAAGCCATTATAGCCTCAGAAGGGGTGATAAGTCTAGGACTTAGATGTGTCCAGCTTATTCGCTATAGCCTGTTGAACTTCATCAGATGCTTCAGAAACAGCTTGCATCAAGCCTTCCGTAGTTAAAGGTCTTTGATAAGGTTCAGCGATATCTAGTTTAGCGTAATGATTTGGATGAGTGCTTGGAACCCAGGCAGTTATCTTCCACTTCTTGCCGTCCGGTGTCATGATCTCTCCATCAGCCACGAAATTCTCATGTGGCTTCGTAGGTCTCAGCCATAAGCTTCCCTTACCGGGCCTTAACTCAAATTTAGATTTAGATTTCTTCTTGGCATTAGCCATAACAATAACCTTTCAAGGTTGATTAAAATAATAAGGGAGATGTCCTCCCTCGAAGAGGGGTAGGGCAGATCCCGACTATCAAGGTATCTGTTAAAATTAAATATGTAATTATATGCTTCTAAAATATATACCCTATCCAAAAAATTTTTATCTTTTTCTCATATATATGAGAGGGGTGTGACATATTTACCAAAAATACAAGGGGTAAAATCTACAAATTTTCACCTATCTTTTAAGATCTTTAAAAATTATTATTATTATTTTTCTTAGACTTACATAATGCTCTAAAAAGTATGTTATAATACTATACATGTTTATAGAGAATGATCAAGAATATTTAGCTTCTCTTGTAAAGCTTAATAGTGTATTAGAAATGGAAGTCCTTGAAAGTTCTAAAGAGGACTTCTTAACTTTTGTACGTCTAATAGCTCCAACACTTGTCTCTGATTGGAGAATGGGAAGACATATAGAACTTATCTCTGATAAACTTAAAAAACTTGAAGCAGGTGAAATTAGAAGATTGATGGTTTTTCTACCACCACGATCTTCAAAGTCTGTAATATGTTCAAAACTATTTCCAGCTTGGTATATTGGTAGAAATCCCGAACATGAAATTCTTACTGTCTCTCATAGTGATCAGCTATCCAGCGATTTTGGTAGAAGTGTGAGAGATATTGTTAATACTGAAAAATTTACAAATATATTCAAGGGTGTCTCCCTGCGAAGTGATGTGCGGGCCGCTGGTAAATGGAAGACAAATCAAAATGGAACCTATTATGCCGCAGGTGTTCGCTCTCAGATAGCAGGTCGTGGCGCACATATAGCTATACTTGATGATGTAATGTCCGAAGAAGATTCTTATTCAGAAGCAGGAAGGCGTTATGTGAAGGAATGGTATCCTGCTGGTTTACGAACTCGTATTATGCCTAATGGTTCTATTGTTATAATTAATACTCGTTATCATTATGATGATTTATGCGGATGGCTTTTAAAACAACAACAAGAAATGGATGAATACGAAACAATTCCCTGGGAAGTAGTAAAAATTCCTGCTTGGCTAGATAAAGAATCTTCGGAAATGCTTGGAATGGAAGAAGGTTCAAGTTATTTCCCTGAATGGAAAACAAATGAAGTTTTAAAAATAGATGAAAATGAAATTAAAGCAAGTAATGGTAGTCGATACTGGAATTCGTTATATATGCAAGACCCTACTCCTGAAGAGGGAGGTTTAATAAAAAGAAAATGGATAAAAGATTGGGTAGATGATGAACCCCCTATCTGTGATTTTATCATACAAACATACGATACTGCTTTCTCCACTAAAACAACAGCAGATTACAGTGTAATACAAACATGGGGTATATTCTCCATGTATGATCATGATGAAGAAGGGCGGGAAGACTTTATATCAAATCTTATTCTTTTAAGCAATGTGAAAGAAAGGTTTGAATATCCTGATCTAAGAAGAAAAGCGCATGAACTTTATAACAAAAATAGTCCAGATGTTTGCATTATTGAAAAAAAAGCGAGTGGGCAATCATTGTTACAGGATATGCGTAGATCAGGACTTCCCGTTCAGGAATATATTCCCGACAGGGATAAAATATCCAGAGTTTATTCCGCAAGTCCTTTAATTGAAGCTGGAAGAGTTTGGATACCTGTTGGTAAGAAATGGTCGGAAGATCTTATAGATGAATTATTAAAGTTTCCAAATGCGGCTCATGATGATCAGGTGGATGCTTTGGTAATGGCAATACACTATATGCGAGATTCCTGGCATTTGTCCCATCCTGAAGATCCTGAATGGGAAGAAAACGAACCAAAAGAAAAAAAAGCAACTTATTGGAACTTTGCTGCATAAGTGTGGTATAATAGAGGAACACTACAGGGGAATAATATGGCTGGCTTATCAGATCTTAACAAAACAAAGTATTTTGGTCCCAAGAAAAAACCACATAATCTTGCCTGGATTAATGATAAAGAAGTACAAGCTCTTAAAGAATTAGGAGGTTATGGTAAACCTGTGAAAGGTTCACATGGTATTCCTATTTATGATACTGAAGGATATGATGATGAAGGTGGTTACGCTGGTGATCCAGGAGCAGGTACTGGAACAGGTGGAACAGGTGGAACAGGTGGAACAGGTGGAACAGGTGGACAGGACCAGGTAGATGAGGGAGCGCCAACTGGTCCAGGACAAGGAGAAGTTGGTCATGGACAATGGGATTTTGATCCAGCAAAAGGAAAAGCTCCACCAACAGCAGTACACTCAAGAGCGGGACCAATTGAAACAACATGGAGTTATTTAGAACAAAGAGCCAAAGCATTAACTGAGGAAGAATTAGGTTTACCTGATCCCTGGCGAGAGAATCAAAGAAGGTTAGAAAGAAGGGCTTCTCGTGAAGGTTTGGGAATGTTATATGATCCCTTCTTTGATAAGGTTAGAGATAAAGATTTAAAAGCTTCCAGACAATTTAAAGGAGTTTTGGAAGAAGCAGAAGAAAAGATGGAACCATACCAATTAAGTAAATACTTAGGAATAATGAAAGAAAATAATATGCCTTTGCATGGTATGGGCTATTATCCAAATGAATATATAACTCCTGTTCCTGTTTATGAAAAAGAACATGATAACTTTATGAAATTAGCAAAAGCAGGTGTTGATGATAGATTTCATGATGATATAAGAAGAGAACTTGATAATGCAAAACCTGGACAAACTGTTGGAAGTATTTTCAGTAACTTTCCAAGTGTTACCCCTGCTGAATATGGATTAACAAAAGATATGAATGCAAAAGATGTTAATGAGTTAATGAATTTTAATACAATTAAAGGAGTTATGGAAGCTGCACCAATATTCATAGGAGGCGCACTTGGAGGTGCACCTGGAGCAGCATCAGCTTTAATGGGTTTTGCAATGAATAAAATAGGAAAAAGTTCGGTTGAAGGAATAATAAAGGATGTTAGTAATGCTTTAGGTATCACACCTAAAAAGAAAGCCACATCTGTTCCAATACTTCCCACAAGAAAAACAGGTAAGGGAGTTACAGATCGTCTAGCTAGTTTCTTTGGATATAAAAATCCTTTTCCTGGTTTACGTCCTGATTATGAAAAAATAACTGGACCAGTTACAGAATCATATAAAAAACTGGGAAGCACACAAACTGATAAAACTCAGGCAGATGCTTTTGCCAAGAATCGCCCTTCTACTCAGGCAGATATATTTGAAGGTGTTGATAAAAGGATGCCTTTTGGACCTCTGAAACAAACAACACAGGGGAATTTGTATGATGCATTAAACCCTAGTCTAAGAGGTTTGAATCAGCCAGATAAAAGTCGATGGACCAGACCGGATTCATGGAAAAGAAGAGTAGAAAGACAACCACTTGGTCCTCTTCCAAAAGCCCCCGTAGATGAATTATTAGATCCTTCATTAGATCCTACTCCAGTATATCCTAAAACTATTTCTGATGTATTATCAGGCCCAATATCTCCACATCAAGATCCAAATGCTACTAAAAGAGGAATTCGTTTTCGACCAGAAAGAACTAATCTATCACAACAAACAAGAGATGCGGCTACAAAAGCCATAAAAGAAAAACAATATGCGGATACTATAGCTAGAAGAGGAGAAGAAGATGAAGCAGAATTATATAGAGGTTTACCTATAACTCAAAGTCCTCTCTTTCCAAGTAAAGCTTGGAATTTACAACCTGCCCCATTAACACGTAATCAACAATTTTTACAAAAAGATAGTCCGGTTACCCCAAAAGTTGAACCACGACCTTTTACACGAACATCTTTGACCCATAAAGATATACCAAATCTTCCTGGTGTTGATGTAGATTTAAGTAAACAGGAACTTTTTCAACCTGAGTCAACACCTCAATTAGATGCGCTATTAAGACAGATATTTCCTCAAAGAGCCGAAGGAGGAGAAGTTATGGATGATCCTTTGGAAAATTCTCCTTTAATAAAAGCGCAATTAGGAATATAAAATGGCTATAGAACAGAATCCTTTTGAAACAATAACGGAAGCAACAAGTAATATTGTCAATCTTCCCTCAACGTCTGAACAACAAACATCAGCTACCTTTGAAGTTGATCCTAGTGATGGAGGAGTTGTTGTAGATTTTTCCGAAGAAGTTGAAATGCAAGCAGGACAAGATATTAAAGAATGGTATGCAAATCTTGCCGAAGATGTGGAAGAAGAGGAATTACAAAAGATTGGTCATGATGTTGTAACAAACTTTAATGCTGATAAAGATTCCAGAGCAGATTGGGAATCAATGTTTGAAAGAGGCTTTGATCTTCTTGGTCTTAAATTACAGGAAGGTACTGATCCTTTTGAGGGGGCATGTACTGCCGTACATCCCCTTTTAATAGAGTCTGCCGTTAAGTTTCAGGCAAAGGCTTCACAAGAATTATTTCCTTCTGCTGGTCCTATAAAAACTAATATTCTTGGTAAAGCAACTGAAGAAAAACAGATGCAAGCCAACCGTGTTCAAAATTTTATGAATTATCAGCTTACAGAACAGATGCCAGAATACTTTGATGAATTTGAAAGAATGTTGTTTCATCTTCCATTAATAGGATCAGCATTTAAAAAAGTATATTATAACTCAGTATTAAAACGTCCTGTTTCTGAATTTATTCCAATTGATCAATTTTATGTCTCTTACTTTGCTTCTGATTTAAGAGGATCAGAAAGAGCAACACATATTATTTATCGTAGTCCTGTTGAATTTGAAAGAGATATAAATGCAGGAATTTATAGAGATTTGGAATTAGCTTATCCATCCCAATTTAATGTTACTTCCTTTACAGAAAAAATGGATACAATTATTGGATTAACACCAAGTTATGAAAATGATCCACAATATGTTTTATTGGAACAACATTGTTATCTTAATTTAGAAGATGATAACGAACCTTTACCTTATATTATAACAGTTGATGAGAAAACATCACAAGTACTAAGTATTCGTAGAAACTATAAGCAGGACGATCCAACGAAAGAAAAACAAGATCATTTTGTACACTATAAGTTCGTTCCTGGCTTCGGATTCTATGGATTAGGTCTTATTCACTTCCTTGGTAATTTGACTATGAGTGCCACCGCAGCAATGCGTTCCCTTATAGATGCGGGGCAATTTGCCAATTTACCTGGAGGTTTTAAGGCCAAGGGGGTTAGGATGGTTAATGAAAACGATCCTATATCTCCTGGCGAGTTCAAGGAGGTTGAAGCGATTGGTGTAGATTTATCAAAGGCTATTGTTCCCCTTCCCTATAAAGAGCCTTCCTCTACTCTATACCAGATGCTACAATTCGTGGCTGCTGCTGGTCAGAAGTTTGCGGATAGCACAGAACAAGTTATTTCTGATGCTGCCTCCTATGGACCCGTTGGAACTACAATGGCCTTGCTGGAAGCATCCAGTAAGTTCTTTTCCTCAATTCATAAACGATTACATAAATCACAGAAAGATGAATTTAGAATACTTGCCCGTATAGATTACGATTATTTACCAAATGAATATCCTTATGAAGTACCCTTTGAAGACAGAAGTATATTTAAAAAGGACTTTGATGGTCGGGTAGATATTGTTCCGGTATCTGATCCTAATATTCCATCTAATGCACATCGTATGATGTTAGCTAATATGGCTTTGCAGATGGCCCAACAGTCACCACCAGGAATGTTTAATCTTGAAGCATTGAATAGAACAATTCTTCATGCAGCCAATATGCCAAATCTGGAAGAAATACTTCCTGTTAAAATGGAACCACAAGCAATGGACCCTGTATCTGATATTCTTGCTGCAACAAAAGGCATACCAATTGCCGCATTTCCAGGACAGAATCATGATGCACACATCCAGGTAAAAATGGCTTATCTGCAAGATCCCACAAATGGTGCCAATCCCATAATGCAAAGAGTTAGACCTATTCTGGAATCAAATATACAAGAACATTCTGTTATGAAATATCAGGAACAGGTAAATGGAATGACCACGTTGGCAATGGAACAACAAGGAGGTCAAGGCCAAGATCCAAGTCAGATTGAAATGGTAATGGCACAGGCTGCACAACAAGTTATGAATGCAAATCAGGCTATGGGTCAGGCACAATCTCCTGAACAACAACTTGTGGCATTAGAACAAACTAAAGTAGAACTTGAAAAAGAAAAGATAAAAATTAATGCGGCTGTTCAGAATGCAGAATTTAATCTTAAAGCCAAAGAACTTGATATGAAAGAAAATGCTCAATTAATTGATCTTGCTGAAAATACTTCCTCAATGGAATTCAAGAAAGAAAAAGCAGAAGCAGATCGGTTAAGTAAAGAATCAATGAAATCACTTGACTTACTCGCTAAAATAGCATTAGAACAATCTAAAAATGATTTAATTGATGTAAAACAATCACAAGATTTATTAAAAGAAATTCTTAAACAAGAAGCAATAACAGAAAAAGATTTGGCTTTAAATGAAATGAATAACTTATCTAAATTATTGCAAATTCAAGAAGTTCAAGATAGAACTGATTCACGACATGCAGAAACTTTATTAAAAGATTTAATTGAAAGTGAGGAAAAAAATGATGAATAAAGGTAAAGGTTATCCTGAACATGTAAAGAACACTGATAAAAGTTTTGGTGATTCTTTTAAAGAAAATGTTCAGGGGAAACGTAGTATGGCTGCTGCTTTAAATAAATATGACAAGTCTTCCTACGAGTTTCCCAATCCAATGAAAAAAGCTAAAAAGGGTCGTTCTTAAAACTAGATATGGATATCTGGGATGAAGTAGTATCCGAATATAATGAGGAAATAAATCGTTTGAGAATTGGATTAGCTCAAGGAATAGCGGAAGATTTTCCTCATTATCGACAGGTTGTTGGTTCCATATCTGGAATTGAATGGGCCAGAAATAATTTAACCGATATTATTAAGAAGCGTATGTATAAGGAGGATGAAGAGTAGTATGCAACAAGTAGGTTTAGGTGGTGCGATGAAGAATGATCTTTGGATTACGGACTTGGAAGAACTTTCAGATCCTAGTCCTCTTCCTGATTTACCAGGATTTCATGTATTAGTTCGCCCCATATCAGTAAAAAGTGTAACCAAAGGTGGTATCTTTATACCAGACTCAACTAAGGATGACATGTCATATCTAACCACGGTAGCACATGTACTTGCTTTGGGTGATCTGGCCTATATGGATAAAGACAAGTTTCCCGCAGGTGCTTGGTGTAATGTGGGTGATTATGTATGTTATGGAAAACATGCAGGAACAAAGCTTTTTTATAAAGGTGTTCGCCTAATTCTTCTCTTTGATGATCAAATTATCATGAAAGTAGAAGACCCAAAAGATTTAGATCCAACATTTAATTTAGGAAAAGGGTCTAGTTAAAAAAATGTGTGGTATAATAGTAACATCGTTAAATCGTTTGTTTCGTAAACAACGGAGGTAGTAATGAGTGAAAAAGATGAATGGAATGAAATTGACGTATCTGAAAACAATGAAAATGTTGAATTTGAAGTTGAAGAAGAAGAGGTAGTTCAAAGTAATTCTGAAGAAAATGTTGAGAGTCAAGAACCTGAACCAGAACCGGAACCGGAAGTCGAATCTAAATCTGAGGAAGCTCCTCAAGAGTTAGAAGGTATTGAAACAAAAGGCGCTCAAAAAAGAATACGTCAACTTGTACGACAACGGAAAGAACGTGAAGAACAGATTCAAGAACTTTTAAATCAAAATCAAATTCTTCAAAATGAGTTAAGTACGAAAAGTAATCAAGTTAATCAAATTTCTAAATCAAGTTTGGATACTTCGGAAAAACAACTTACTGATAAAGTTCAATTAGCTCGTTTAGCTTATATGGAAGCATTTGAGGATGGAGATAAAGAAAAAGTTCTGCAAGCCCAGGAAATATTAAATGATGCACAAGCAGATTTAAAAACAATTTCCAAACAAAAATTTAATTATGAACAAATGGAACAACCAGAACAAAAAAGAATTGAAGATTTTCCTCAACCAGCAGTTCCAGATCCTAAAGCTAGAGATTGGGCGCAAGAAAATGAATGGTTTGGGGAAGATAATGTAATGACAGCAGCAGCACTTGCTATTGATGCTGAATTAAAAGAACAAGGATATGATCCAAAAGATGATGAATTTTATCAAGAAATTGATTCAAGATTGCAAAAAACTTTTCCACAAAAGTTTGGAGAAGTTCAAGAACGTGTGCAGGAAAATACGTCAAAACCTGCTCAAGTGGTATCGGGGTCTTCACGCTCGTCCCCGTCCTCCGGTAAAAAAGTCAAACTTTCAAAAGAAGATGTGAGATTGGCTCAGAAATGGGGTATTCCGCTTGAACAGTATGCTGCCGAAAAGCTTAAAGTTACACAAGCTGACGGTGAGTATACTACTGTAAATTAGAGCCGTGGAGGAACTAAAATGACAACACGAAATGAAACACGTAGCGAGACATTAAGAGAACAGAATCTAAGAGAAGAAAACTGGACCTTTGAAGAACCTAATGCGCTAACAATACCTGATCCTGTACAAACAAGATTTGACAATCAGGGACTAGCGTTACGTTGGATACGAATCTCCATCAAAGGTAACGATGACCAAAAGAATGTAGGTAATAAACTACAACTTGGATGGGAGTTTGTATCTCCAGATGAAGTTCCAGAAATGGCTCTCACATCCTTCGTGCGGGATGAAGGCAGGTATCAGGGAGCAGTCTGTCGTGGAGATGTAGCCCTGGTTAAAATGCCAGCCGGAAAAGTGAACTCTCGAAGGAAGTTCTATGAACAGAAGGCTAACGATCAAATGGATGCGGTAAATGCACAGTTGATGAAGAGTTCTGATTCAAGAATGCCTATTACAAATTCGAGTCGTTCTGTAACAACAAAGGGGCGAGTTCCTAGTTTTCAGGACTAGCTCCTATAACAATAAGGAGATGAAACAATGTCTACTACTAAAGCATTTCGTGGTTTCATTCCTGCTCGTAAAATAGGTGGCAACTACAATAATGAAGCTGTCACTGATATGATCTCGCTTACCTCAACGGGTATGACGGGTTCACCGACTAATAACATTTTCACTGGAGATCCAGTAGTAATGCCTGGTGCAAACTTCACTACTATTTCTCCTTACATTGCTGCAACACTTAAAGCCTCTGGTGTTTTCATGGGTTGTCAGTATGTGGAAAATGGAGAACAAAAGTTCTCACGTTATTGGAATGGCGGGACAAGTGCCACGGACATTAAATTCTTTGTAATAACTGATCCTGATCAGACTTATTACATTCAAGCTTCTTTATCTTTGAGTGTAGCAGAATTGCTTCCGGTAAAGAATTACAACGTAACTGTAAGCTCCACTGCAAGTTCTGGTAGCACCGTTACAGGTCAGTCTAGTTACTACCTTGATGGCGCATCTGGAACAGAAGCTACGGGTGCTGTACGGGTAATTGGTAAAGCGAAGTATCCTGATGAAAAGGATTCGGATGCTTATCCGATTGTCGAAGTTTGGATTAACCAACATCGTGACCGTTACGTAACCGCAACGGCTTCAACGGCTTAATAGGGAGGATTTATTATGGCTATTAATAGAGCTAGTATTAGCAAAGAACTCCTTCCTGGTCTTAACGCCGTTTTCGGAATGGAGTATGGAGAGGTAAATAATGAGCATGAGCCTCTTTTTGAAATTGAAAACTCAGACCGTGCGTTTGAAGAAGAAGTACTCTTCACAGGTTTCGGAACCGCCCCCACGAAAGGTGAAGGTGCTTCCGTTTCTTATGATGATGCACAGGAAAGCTACACAGCCCGTTATACGGCTGAGACTGTAGCTCTTGCCTTTGCTGTCACAGAAGAAGCAATGGAAGATAATCTGTATGATACGTTTGCCAAACTACGTGCAAAAGGTCTTGCCCGTGCAATGGCGAATACCAAACAGGTTAAAGCAGCGAATATTTTCAACAATGGTTTCTCTGATACTATTGGTGATAGTGCTGCCTTCTTCTCTGCCGCACATCCAACTATTTCTGACGGTAATCAGTCCAACCTTTTGGCTGCGTCTGATCTGGCAGAATCAACCCTTGAAACAGCATTAACATCTATTCAGAAGATCAAAGATGATCGTGGTATTCTGATTGGTGCAAGTGCAGTTTCGCTACATATTCCAGTTGACTATTGGGCAGTAGCAGATCGTGTTTTAAGTAGCCCTGGCAATACTCAGACGAGTGCTGCTGATGCGAACCCAAATACGAATGCTATTAACGCAGTACGTCATATGGGTATGGTTCCTGAAGGTTACTTCATTAACAGGCGTCTAACCGATACGGATGCTTGGTTTGTGAAGACTGACGTGCCGAATGGTACAAAAATGTTTGTCCGTTCTCCACTTCAGACTAAAATGGAGCCTGACTTCGATACAGGAAATCTGCGATTCAAAGCCCGTGAGCGTTATAGCTTCGGTGTCTCTGATTGGCGTGGTTTCTTCGGAAGTGCTGGCTAATAACCTGGTAAGAGGGAGTGGTGTAATGCCACTCTCTCCTTACTTATAAGGAGAAATTATGTCTACTAATATTAAAGTTGCTATAGCCACAGGGGATGCTGTATTAAAATATGTAGACGATGATACAACGGTAGGAAGTAACGGAACGGCTGATGCCAATCTTCCAAGTACTACCCGTATCATTGCAATACATGCATTGGCAACCGCTGCTGGATCTTATTCTATTAAGGGACAGAGACAGATTACAAATAAAACAGCCGAAGGAACTGCAATTAAGTTTCAGGTAGCTGCCAATGAAGCCAGTGATATTTATATTGGTGAGCTTGGCGTAGCTGTTTATGGTGTAGTCAGTGTATCTGGTCCTACGGATGGTTGTGTTCTTACTGCAATGTTAGGCTGATTATGCCCGCTTATTCATATTTAAAATCTGATATTATCAATACATCAGAAAATGATTCAACTGAATTTGCAAATCAGATTCCTAATTTTATAGATAAGGCAGAAAGACGTTTAACGTATTATCTGGATGATTATGGTATGGATGAATATATGAATGTATCTGTATCTTCTGGTAATGCTGCCTTAGTAACATTAAATGATCGTACTCGTATTGTACGAAATATAAATTATGTTGTTAGCAATGGAACAACTGTTACTAATCTTCTTCCAAGAACTATAGAATATGCAAAAGATTATTGGCCCGTTAGTGCATCTGTGGGAACTCCCAGATATTATTCCAGAACAAATAATACGAATATAAAAATTGTTCCAACACCCACCTCAACTATCACCGCAGAAATTCAAACTCAATCTCGTCCTTTAGCTTTATCTTCCGCAACAGGAACAAGTGTAACAACTTCAAATTATTTTAGTGAATATTGTTACGATGCTTTATTCCAAGCTTGCATGTTGGAAGCAACTATATTTATGAAAGATTGGAATACTGTTCAATTCTGGAAAACAACATATGATGAAAGTATTAATGGATTAAGAAATCAGGCCAGACGAACTAGACAGGATGATATGGCAGTAGCTGCAAGTCCTGCTGGCGGTGCAGACACTATAATACAAGGAGCAAGTTAATGGCTTATTCATTTAAGAAACAAACACATAAAAGTAAAGGTCGGGCTGGTAAAATACCTCATCCAGGAGGAGCAAGCCCCCATAGTGGTGCCAGAAAAAATAAATTAAGGAAAGTTTTAGAAGCAAGAGAAGATAGCTTTGCTAAAAGAAAAAGAGAAGAAAATAAAAAAAGGAAACCAAAATCTTTTTCTGAACTTTATAAGCCAAAACCCCCACCCCGTCAAGCAGAAGTTTATGAACGATGGAACCCAAAGAAGGATGAAGATAATAAAAATAAACCGAAAGTTAAGTTAGTAATACCAGAAGAAATAAAACCAGTTACGCCTGAGAAAAAATATGGTGGTAAAATTACATATAAAATGTCAGGTGGTCAGGTTGTAGATTCTAGTTATGATTAACAGATCAAGTATTAGACAACAGGTTATGAAATCTAAAACAAAACGTAAACTAAAGTTGGGTAAAAAACTAGCAAAAAAGGGAAGTAAATCATGAGTAATATAAAAAAACAAG